>Ga0207997_1000371_pt1 | contig 22787 bp, 36 predicted proteins | sample AntAceMetag02UKN_FD_184777 | JGI IMG/M metagenome (GOLD analysis project Ga0207997, IMG submission 184777) | Saline lake microbial communities from Ace Lake, Antarctica - Antarctic Ace Lake Metagenome 02UKN (SPAdes) (version 2) | ecosystem: Environmental > Aquatic > Non-marine Saline and... | reverse complement strand
ATTACTTTTGATGCCTCTACAACTGCAATAGATGTTGATGTTCAAGTTTGTTTTATAAACTATGTAAATGTAACATAAAATATTATTTGATATACTCTACTGTTTTATAGAATTCATCAAAAGTATAATTTATTTTTATATTACCATCAAATACTTTGTACTTTTCCATATCACTTAGTATACAGTTATTAAATTTCAAAGCAAAATGTAATTCTTGTGTATTTATATCCTCTAAGGCAATAAATGAGGGCTTTAAATCGTAATACTGATAAGCTACCCAACCTGCATAACTACATCGACTAACACAATTACCCACTTTACTTGCATTTACTTCCTCCGGATTTTCCCAGTCAAAAGCACCCTCAATACCTCTTTTTTTATATTTTAATTTTTAACTATAAACTTAAGTAATAATAAGGATAATAAATATGGCTTTAAATAAAGTAATTAAAACAAATACAGGATATGATGCAGTATATTGGTCAGTAAGTTCTTTCAGTTTAAATAAAGATAGAGATAACGTAAACTTTCAATTAAAAGGCTATAAAGATAATGATGCCTATGCAAATGGATCAGATAGTATAGGTGATGATATAGTAGGTGAGTTTATTTTAGATAAAAATGATCCAGGAATTTCTCCTTATGATAACCTAGCTATATCTTATAATTCAACTAGCCCTGATGTAAAGGTCTTTAAAATTAGTTTACTAAATACGGTTAATGGGAGTACAGATGATACTGTGAATATAAAAGCTTTGATTGATCAAATAGTAAAAGGTTGCTATATAAGTGCTAAGAAATTAGTTAAGTTTAAAGATTCAAAAAATGCTTAATAAAAGGGTGATTTAATATGATATTTCCAGTATACACCGATAAAGGTGGTTATAGAAGATTTGGAACAAAAAGAAGTGGTAAATTATTTGAAGGTGATACTTATCATTTAGGATATGATTTCAATGTACCTAAAGGAACTAAAGTAAGAAGTATAATGAAGGGTCATGTATTATTTGCAGGACAAATGAATGGCTTTGGTAGTTTGTTTCCTAGCACTAAAGGTGGTTGTGTTATAATAAGACATGAATTCAATGATGAAACTTATTATGGTATATATGGTCATTTAGATGATATACAAGTTAGATTAGGTGAATATGTATTAGAAACCGATGTGTTAGGTAAAGTGAATTCATTCACATCTAATGGAGTGGTGCTTACTCATTGTCATTTTGGTTTATTTAAGTGTGATAAAATGCCTACTAATCATTTAGGTTATTGTAAAGAAATAGGTAATGCAATAGATCCTATTAAATTCATTAAAGAAAATGAAGGTATGTGGTTAAAATAAAATGTGGTATATAGAAGGAAGTAATGTTCTAGTAGTAGCTTTTCTTATGGGATATTTAGTTTTAATCAACTATTTTCTTAAAAGAATAAACAATAATCATTTTGGATTAAAGGCCTTGATCATATTTATATTTGCTACATTAGTATTACAGATAGCAAAAACAATCCCACAACATCCAGATCTATCTTATACTATACAAACATATGCTATGCTCACTATTGACATGGGTACAATTTTTCTATTTTTGAAAGAGGTTAAGTATACCTTTAAAAGACAAGATATATTGAGATGCTATATAGAGCTAACAGGGATATCATTACTATTTTTATTTACGACTCTACTCTATAATAACACTTGTTATATTAGACTACACACCGCTTTTATGGCATTATTAGCGATTATAGTTGTTTTATTTAGGTTGTTTAAAGGTAAGAACTTAGGTTATGATATATCATTTATAATTTCCTACATAGGCTATGGTACATTTTGTGCTTTAATGGGCTTTTATGAATTGAAGCTAATAAACTCTTACTTATCTTATTACCTACTAATAATGGTAGGATTTATTTTTCACATTATAGGATTAACAAGGGGACATAATGACACCAAATGATATACAAGAAACAAGTAAGTCCTTGACCGCAGTATTTGAGGCTATAGGCTATTGGGAAGTAATATTATTAGCTTTACTAATTTATGTAGGATTTATGTTGTGGCAATTGTTTAAAAGATATCTAACAAGAAAGGATAGAGAGTTTGCCGACAAGAAAACATTAGATAAAATTAGAATTCAAAAAGATACTATTAAAATAAATGTAGAGCTTACTAAATTATGTTTAAAGTTCGTTTCGTTTCAAACTACTATACTAGAGAAATTAGATACATCAGCTAGTTTATTTACTCATGGTAAATTGACAAGAAAATTTCTAGGATTAGATAGAAGTTTTTACTCTACATCTAAGTTAAGGATATTAAGATTCTATGAGGCTGAAACTAAAGAAAATACATATTCATTAAAGACCGAGATACAAGATGTGCTATATGATAAAGTACTTTCTGAGCTTAGTTTACATACATTTAAAGATGAGACTATACTTAATCAAACTACTAAATTATGTAATGAGCAAATAGATGAATTCTTTATAAAGTTAGCTGAGATAAACAAAGATAAAGTAAAAGAATATATTAATATAGAATTATATAATCTTACGGTAGACTTATCTACTACCATAGATGTAGCATATAGAACTTTAGTACATACGGATGAGCAAATAAAATATTTAATAGGGATAAAATAATGACAAGTATAATGGTAATAGTGGCGGTATTAGTTTTAATAATATCTTATGGTTTTGTAATTTATTTTAATTTAAAAGATAAAGAGAAACACTTAGAAATATCTAGGTTAGATGAGGATTTAATTGTAGAATATGAAGGGTATAAAGATTACCTACATGGTGAACTAAGTAAATATACACGAGTTGATAAAAAAAAGGACACCATAATAGTATGATACCCAACTAATTACTTACGCAAATATCCTACAAACCATACCATCGCACATACCCATCCAAGTAAGCTTGAAATATTCTCGTTTACTATTGCTATTACTATATTAGCTAGTAAGCTTACTCCTGTAATTATATAAAGTATATTCATCATTTTTATCCCCTATAAATATTTACTACCAAACTCCATTGCAACCTTATCTATTGTTTTTAAACAAAGTGTATTAATACGTGGCAATAGTTTTTCTTTATTCTTTTCCTTCTCTAACAACTCACCTAAACTAAATAGTAAATCATCCTTAAATTTATAAATACCTTCAGGACGGTTAATACTTTTAGTAGGTTTAATTTTTTCTTCTACCTCAGCAACAACCACTTTTGGTTTATCCTTTTTAGGTGCTGCATAATTATCATCTAAGTCACTAAACAATTGATTTTCTTCACTCACGGTTAAACCTCTTTATTAATGAATTCACTTAAGCTTAGATCATCAAAGTTACTAATAATATTAGTATTATGTAATTCTACTGTACCACTTGATGTAAGAAACTTCTTATGTGTATCCGTCCAAATAAGTACATCTGAAATCTTAGTATATTTCAGGTTAGTTGAAGCACCAGATAACACTGTGATATGAAGTTGTTTAAGTAATTCTTGTTTAGTAACCTCATTTTCTTTATTCTCATACATTAGTAAAGCATTCTCAGCAGCTTTAATTGATGTTTCTAGTATATTAATTTCTAAATCTTTACTTTTAATTAAATCATTAACCATATCACAGAGGCTTATTATATTATTGACATCATAACATTCGTACATAAAAGAAGGTATACCTAGAACCTTAATTAACTTTTCTTTAATTTCACCATGATATTTAATTGCACTATCCTTACGCTCTACTAAATTCTCATATTCCTCTTTACCTAACCACATCTTTTTTCTCCTCGTATAAATAATCTTCCCATTCTAAATACTCGCTATAAACCGTATAACAAATGTATTCCTTATTCTCCTGCACCTCTTCCTCTAAGTCATAACCATTTACATAAAATAAATAATCCAATAACCTAGACTTAACCTCCTTTTTATCTTTTACTTCATACACCAAAAATTCCATACTACCATCTCTACCTGTCATAGTATCCAATTTGCACCACTTTGATATCTCGTTAATAGTGTGCCTTAGAGGGGCTTTACCTCTAAGTGGTGTAGTTTTATGATTTTGCATCATTCCCTTCACAGTGACCTCCTATATAGCTCTAATGAGCTTTATTTAATCCATTTACTATTATCATGAGAGAACTACTAATGTGTGATCTAATCCCTCTAATTCCTCATCTATAATCTTGCTTATTATATTCCAATCTCCATGAGCTAATCCAGCACCTATTTTTGGATAACCTATTCTTTTATTAGTGAAGTAACTTGATATAAACTTAAAGACTTCTCTTATAGATTCATAACTAGCATTCACTTGACCTCCTCCAAAATCAAATTGAGTATAAGCATTAACTACTGCTAATTCCGTAGTATCATCTAACAGGATAGAAGCATGAGTAAATGAACCCATCTTAGCCACATCACCTTTTTTAGTTTTCTGATCTACTTCATAGGCTTCAGGGAACTCATTTTTTATCTGTTTAGCAATACCTGCTCCCATTGTATTAAAACAATTACATCCATGTATTATTACATCAAACTCACCTTGCTTGGCTAAAGTTATTAAATTACCTTTTACTACTTTCATAATATACTCCCTACTCAAAATCTTTTTTAGTCCATACTTTAGTATTACTTTCTTTAGTTGTACCTACTAAATCCTCGTTACCTTTATAAGCTATGTTATAATCGTAATATTCACCACCTACTAAGTATAAGTTACCATCACTATCTATATGACTGAACTCCGCTGCTATCCATAACTCATCTTCTTGATCTCTAATTAAAACCCTATCCCATGTTTTAAAGGGAAACTCTATTTTAGGCTCATAACCCTCTCTAAACACTAAAGATTCTCTCCAGTTGGTAGGTAATTCTTCAATAAGTCTACCATCTACCCTTAAGCATCCTTCTTGTATTTCCCACCTTCTATCATCAATTAGAGGTTTAACCATATATAAATATATGTCCTCATTTCTATCCATTGCTCCACAGATATACTTCTCGGGGCTTGCTTCTAAAATACTTTTAATTGTTGTTTTCATTTTTGTCTCCTTAATCTATTTATTTATTTATATAAATCATAATTGTATTTACGTTAGTTCCTGACTCTTTAAATTCCTTTTCATTTAATTCTACAATCTCAGCATTATAAGATTCCAATAGTTTAATGAATTCTTTATTTGTTTTTTGTGTATTATTTACACTACCATAACTGGCAATAGCTACTAATTCCCCACCTCCTTCTATAAATTTCAAAGCTTTTGTTATATGCTTAATATCTTGATTCTTAGAAAAAGATGGATTCATTATTACAATATCATAATAATCACGTAGATAAGGTATATCATCTAGGAAGTCAGCTTGGAATATATTTATTTTATTAGTACCTCGTTCTTCCTCATATTGCTTTAAAATTTCTAATTCTTTTATATTCTCATTATGTATCTCTACACAATCTACCACTAAGTTTAAATTAAGAAGATTACTAATTAGATTACCGGTACCTGCTGAAGGTTCTAAAATATAGCTACCTGTATGTAAATTTAAATAAGAATACATTAGTTTTCTTACTTTATCTGGTGTTGGGAAAAATTGTAATTCCTTTTTAAGATCTACATAAACCCCAGTATCTACTAGATTATCAATAGATTCCTTTAAATCTATATCCTTTGTACATATATGTGTCTTGAGTTTTTTATCCCATACAATACCTATATTTTTTAATACTTTGGTCGTATCCAAATATAATTTTCTATCAACTTCTCCCACTAACTCTAATGTATTATCTACTATCATGCACTTGCTTAATACTTCAATTACTTCTGACTTTATTTTCATTACTTACTCCTTAATCTACTTTAATCTTATTTTAACCTAATGTCAAGTATTATTTTAATTAATACATTCCATCAAACAAACCTTTACTTTCATCTTTTAATAATCGCTTTTTACTACCTTTTATAAATGGATTATTATCAAGCCAGTCAATAGTAGGTAATCCATTATATCCTTTTTCCCAATACATGAAACTATAAACCATCATTCCTGTAGAGTGAGTACCATCATCTGAAAAGTTCTCCTCTAATAAAGGGTATCTAGTAAACACATCTACAGTTTTTAATTTATAATTATCCTCTTTATTAAAAATAGTATCATATCGTGCATAACCATGTAAGTAAGACAAGGGTAGTAACATAGTAAAACCTTTATTAGCAACTTCTTTACATTTATACACAAACTCCGTAGCTAACTTATAAGGAGGATTTGTGATTATATAATCTACCTCAATTTTATTCTTTTGATAATGGTTATTAGTTAGTAAAAAGTTCATACTCTCATCATACTCATTTGTAATATAATTGTAAATATCCGATGAGATCAAACCACCTTTAAAATACTCCCTTATTACATCATACATTGCACCCTTACCATAGCAAGGCTCGGCAATAATATCATCAATATTAAAGTTATGACTAAACTTATCTAAAAACAATCTTGTCAAACTTTTAGGTGTGGAGTAAAGATCATTTTTATTTCTATTTTCTGCTTTATTATTAGCTGAGAAATTCTTACCCATTGTGACCCTCGGTATTGTGGTTTACTATTTCTGTGACTATTCTATACTTTAAAGCTACGAAAAAGAGTTTAGCTTCATCATGAAAGTAAGTAACTCCATAAGAAAATTCATCTAAAACAGGAATATAGAATAGTTCACCCTCTTCTAAATAATATAAACTTTCTTTATAGAAACCAAATGATTTAGTATCTGAGAGCTTTTTCCAGTTTACACTATCTGTGATGTGCTTATTAAATATAATGTTAGCTAGCTCAAAACTATATATATCTTTTTCTTCTAATTTAACTTCATAACGATAGGTAGACTCTAAATAGCTTACCCAACCATAACTAGATTTATCTTTAAAGTTTTTTTTAATTATTTTAGAAATCTCAACCAAGTCCCTTAAGTTTAGATGATTACTTACTCCTTTATAGGGTAAAGGGTATAGTTCATCATTGTAATAAAGTAGGTTATCCATAATAATACTATTATTTACTAGTTTTGTAGTACTTACTCTTATACAAACTGCATGGGGTTTTGTCCAATCTAAATCATATAAATACCCATCAATTATTTTGTAATCTATCCATCGCCGTTGCCCTGGTGAGTAGAATCCTAGATTATACCCTTTAGAACTCACAATAAACTCCATTTCATTACGATCCATTATTCGCTTAAACCTTAACATTTGTCCGTCCATTTAATAATCCTTTATGCTACTAAGTAAATTATACCATCCATATAAATTAAATACCTCCTACCGTGTAAGACTTTAGTATAATTAACTTTTACTCTACCTACTTTATGCACTAAATGTAATTGATTGTCAATATGAATTTTACACATATTAATAATATCATCAAATATATATGTAAATCGTTCCTTTTGTACTACTTTAATTAAGTTACTTATTTTTAATTCATAACCTATAGTGGACTCAGGTACTCTACCCTGTGACCAAGCATGATAACCACAATTATAAGACTTAATCGCACCATCCACACACTTAGTTTTATTTAATAAATCCTTAAAATACTTAACTCCAATCTTACCTATGTGATACTGATTGTTAATATTAAACCGTGTATAGAATGAATCATAGAAATAAGTATCCATAAATCTATCCTTCTTTAAATTAGCACTATTTACAGCCATAATACCATGATCTATTGTACCATTTTTATTAGGCACTATTGATCTCATGAATCTAAAATTACCTGTCTCAGTGTGTGCTATAGAATAGATATACTCAATAGGAACATCCTCTACAATAGCATTATCAATTATCACATGACGGTACAAACTATTAGGTAATCTATCCATCCAAAAATTTAATTCCTTTTTATATTCACTAAATGAATACTCGGAGTTAGGCTCAATTATATTTTTATATCTGTTATTTAGCCAGGTTATCTTACCATACATTGAAAAGTGACAGGCTATTAAACCCATCACTACTATTTTTAATTTAAAACTTTTACACATTTCTTTTAATCCTTATTACTTTTAACTACATTCTTTTAAACATGAAAGTTAGATCATCTTCACCTATTTCTTTTAGTAATTTCTTAGCTAACTTAATCCTTGATGCACAACGTACTTTATAACTACAATCATATAAGTCAGTAGGGACACAACTTAATTGGTTATCCTCATCCTTATAATAACCATGTAAAGCACAACTATCCTCACAGCAAGTATACCTTTTCATGTGTTTACAACACCCCTTCTTTTTAAGTAAGTACTTTAAATTATCTACTAAAAACTTATCCATAATTAACTCCTGAATACTACTATACTACATTACTTTCTAAATGTCAACTTATTTCCTTACTTTTACTAATTATTTTTAGGTAAGTCGAGAACCCCTGTCCAATCAGGCTTTAAAAATGTAACCAAAGACACTCTAATGTCATCATACACCACCCTAACTTTATTACCATTGAGACTCACATCAAATATATAAACCCTATTAGATTGTTTGCTAATTAAGTCAGCATTCCTAGTTAATATTTGATCTATAATATCCGAGTATATCTCATTAGTTAATTTAAAACCATATCTATCTTTACACTTACGTCTTGCATGGAATAGCTGTGATGTCTTTTTTGTCATTTTACGTCGACTACCTCTGCTCATAACTACCGCCTTTATTAAAATCCTTTGTAACATCATGTACTATATAAAATCTACCAAATATCTTAGTTGCCGAGAATATCTTTTTATCCTTAATAACCGTAGTAAATTTAGATTCATCAATAGTATCATCTATGTTAAATAACTTTAAATATCCAAATCTATTAAATAATATCTTAATAGTTTCATTAGTAGACTCTTGTAAGTCAGATATAGATTTAACCTTATCATCTATACTCATTAAGTAATTAGGAACAGTATCACCTAGAACTAAATTAACATCTTGTTTGAATTCACAATCTTTTTGAGCACACCTCCATGAATAAGGTAATACTAAAGTTTCTTCTTCATCTTCTTCTATATCTTGTAGGTTATCATATAGAGGAAGTGAAATCCCTTCAAATACAACTTGCTCTGGATAGAATGATTCTTTACCACACTTAGGACAAATTACACCATATACTTTATTGTCTCTATAATACATTATTTACTACTCCCAAATACATTTAAAATATCCTGTTTACTCATGACTTTATTATCAAAAGCTGTATTATTTAATTTTTCTTTATCTTGTAACATAGCATGCTGCTTAACCTCTAATGAATTATCAAGTATTAATAAATTAGTTATTACATTATTAGTTTGCCCTATTCTATGGTTACGTTTTATTGATTGTAAGTAAGTCTCTAAACTATAGTTACGGTCAAAATAAATAACACGGTCACATTCATTCAAAGTTATTCCAGTACTTAGTGATAGAGATGAGGCAATAAGTATTCTACTACTTTCATCTTTTTTAAATTCATCAACTAATTTAGCTTTAAATAAACTTCTATCTAATCCTTGAGTATCAGTTTGACCATGTATAGCAAAGGGATTGTGTTTTTTTAAATGCTCTTGTAAAGCATCTATTGTTTTAGGATGACTAGACCATATAATAATTCTATGTCCTTCCTCTATATAAGTATCAACTAATCCATCTAATACTTCTATTTTACAATTATCTTTGAATTTCCATTTATTAACTAGATCAAATAATTCAGGACTTCTATCTATATCTATCTTCCCTTTTAATATACATGGCTCATGTAAAGCTAAAGTCATATAAGGAAACTTTTGTACTACATCTTTAGACTCTAATACACCTTTTGTTTCCTTAATTATACCTAGTTCTTGCTGTACTAATAGTTGATAAATTCTCAATTGTTTACCGCTTAAATTGCAATAATTTTCTTTTATAAGTAATTCAGGTAGGTCAAGTACATCCTTAGAAAATAACCTACTAACATAAGGTGATAAGCTATTAAGAAATAATTTAACTTTATCTTCATAATAATAATTTATAGCATACTTACTAAAACGATTCCCTATATTAGCAACTGTTTTAATCCATTGTTGATAGCTCACAGGTATAATAGTTTCATCTAATATTTGTAATTGAGAATAATAATCCCCCACACCTTGAGGGGCTGGAGTGCCTGTTAATAAGTATCTATGTGTGAAATAATCTAATTGCATCTTAAGTAGTTTATATGTCTTAGTTTTAGTAGATTTAACTTTATGTGATTCATCTAATACTAGCATCTTATTTACATTATTATACCATTCATTTAGTCTTATATCCACAGATCTATAATTACTAGAATATTTCTTTTTAGTTAGTTTAATATCCTGCTTTTTATAAGTATCTGAAATAGTAATTAATGTACGATAGGTCATTATAACTATTTTTTTATCAGATTCAAAGGGCTTTCTATTATCTTTATCAGCTATATAAATATCATCCTCCGTAATACCTACACTACCAAACTTTAATAATTCATGTCTCCAGGTATATAATACTTCAGGAACACATATAATTAATACAGCACCTACTTTACTTTTATTCATTAGTTGGTTTATAGTATTTACAATTAAAAAGGTTTTACCTAGCCCCATGTCCCACATAAAATATCTACCATTAGATTGTATACTATCTCTAATTCCCTCATATTGATAATTCTCATAAGGAGGTTTCCCTTTCATTGGAGGATATACAAATAAGCTTTCATCTACTTTAAACCTCACTTTTTTAATACGTGGGATAGGCTTACAATCCTTTAGCAACTGCTCTCTAGTAGTAGGTAATTTAACCTCTTCCATTTCCTCAAATTCACTTAAGTAATTATAAATAGTAAACTTATCCGCAATCCATTGTTTATTATCAGGATCATATTTCATACCACTCTCTTTACATAGATTGAGAATATCATCAAAATTATCATCAGTATAAAACTTTACTGAGTAGCTATCATTATTTAGTTGCTTGATTGTTACCATTTACCCAAAGCTCCTTTTTAATATCTCTCTAATGTAGGCTGAGAAAATGGGTCTAATGGATCAATAACACCATTATCTTTTTTAATTAGATTAGTGTAACCCTCACCCATAAATTCATTTAAATCAAAACCAAGTACATTTAATAATTGTTTATACTTAGTAGTATGACTATAACATACATTCGTACCATTGTCAATATTTTCCTTAGATACATCTATAAAGTCTACCAACTGATGGTTTAATCTCAATCTACTTGCCTGTTCATTAATTATTTTTTTCCATTTATCAGTTAAGTAGCCAAGGTTTTGGTAATTAGCAAGAAAGTCATAAACATCTTTGAATTCATTTACAATCCTTAATACTTTATCCTCACGAATTCTAGGTATACCGGCAGGGATATTATCAGAGCTATCACCACGAATAGATTTATATAAAGCAACACTTTTACCTTCAACTTTAAATCCATAATGATCTTCAAAATCTTTAGGTGTCCATATCCTTTTCTTAGCTAACCAAAAAGTATTATTATTTATAACCCTAGCCCAATCCATATCCTCACTCACAATTAGTTTACGTCCATGAGGATCAATTGAATTCACTTCTTCTAATACAGGCTTTACTAAGTCATCAGCTTCATATCCTGTAACACGTATACTAACACAATTATCTTGTCTACATTCTAGCATTAACTTAAGTAAATCTAATCCCTTATAAAAAGCAGGTTCACGAAGCGACCTATTCAACTTATACTCAGGATCTATATATTTACGCTCCATATAGTGTGTATCCATTTGGTCTCTAAGCTTATCTTTAGATGTATTGTTATCATATAAATAATAAAGTATAGCATTAGTACCTTTATAATTCCTCTCAATAGCTTCAATAGATTTTAAAGTACCATAAATACCACCCACCATAATCTCTTTACCATAAACCTTGTGAGTCATATCTTTATATACATTATAATTACGGTGGTAAATGTTAGACATATCAATTAATATTTTAGTAAAATTCATTATTACTCCCTTACATAAAAATTAAGGTGGCTATTATACCACCCTATTACTTAACTTAAATAAACCTAGTCATTGATTGTCAAAACATTATCAGCATGCACAACCGCTAGATTCTTATCACCATCCGTAGTCCAATGTTTAGTAGCTCTAGTCATCCACACTACAGTGTCCCCGACCTTAACCTCTTTAACTAAAGCACCGATAGCAACGATTTTACCCTCCGTTGTTTCACCATTTCCTGCATCCAAAATCAAACCTGTTTCAGATGTCTTTTGCTCCTCAACGACATCAATTAGCATCATCTCTTTAGTAACTCTTTTACCCATAAATGAGTCCTCCTTTATTTTATTTTCTTTATTAATTAGATCTCTAATACAGCTACCAACCGTAAGCATTATAAGAATAGCTACAACTAGTAAAGCTATAGATTGCTTAAGTGGAAAATCTATCATAATTCACTCCTTTTTAGTTAAACCTAATTAAGTATAGGCTTTTAATAATAAGTTGTCAAGTTAAATTATTTATTCTATAAGTTTATTTTGCTGTTTAATCAATTCTGCTTTTTTTAATAGCATTTTATCTTTATCATATTTGTACCAATTAAATGTTTCAGTATCAAATAAATAATATAATCTAGCTAATGGCCCTTGAGTCTGTTTTGCTATACTTATCTCCGCTATATCATCCATTGTTTTTGTCATATCATCATCAGGAAAATACCTAGTCATAAAATGCTTCTTCCTATAAAGTAATAGGATAGTTCTAGCTCTTTGCTCAAAAGCACTCCCCGAAAAAATACTAGAAATCTTTGGACGTAAGAATTTATCAATATCACTAGGTTCTGCTATATTACTATTAGCTTCAGCACTTCTATTTAATTGTACCAAACCTACTACATGACTATTAGTTCGTCTTACTATCCTATGTAGCTCATCAATACATTCTATTTGACCTAAAGGGCTAGTTTGCCAACTTCCAAGCAAGGGTAATAAATCTATAATTATTACTAAGTGATCAACACCCATCTTTTTTTTGGTATTCTCTATTATATCCTCTAACTCATATAAATCAATAGACTCTTCAAAGCTTAACATAGCTCTTTTATTTTTACTCATTCTTAATTTTTCATTTTCTATTCTATCCGCTATATGCTCATTATCAAAATTATCTGAGGTGAAATTTAAAACATCACTACTTAGCTTTTGTCTCATTTGTAATATTCTAGTAGCTTGTGTTTCTAAGTTAAGCTCTAAGTTCATATATAAAACAGGTATACTTTTATTAGCCATTTTCTCAAATAGATGTAGAGCATAAGCCGATTTACCAGAACCACTTTGACCACCTACAATTGTAATATTTTGCATTTGGAACTTAAACGTCAAATTCTGATCTAAATAGGGATCTCCTGTGGATATTGACTCTGTACCATCTAGTCTTTCCTCTATTATATCTTGATACTTCTCATACATCTCAGGCATTGTATAAATCTTTTTAGTATCACCCTCTATCACCCTAATATTTTTATCTAATTCATCTCTAAGTAATTTAGTTTCTTTTAAACTTAAGCTATTTTTACCCTCACCTATACGGAATAATTTCTCATTTAATACACGTATATTATCTAAGGCTTTCATTTTTCTAAGTTCATCGAGGTAGATGTCAAATGAATCTACATTAGTTTCTAATCCTCTAAGCATTTCCAGCGTAGGTATATCTATTACATCGTTGTTTGCAAATATAACAATATTAGTGTTAGAATATTCTAGCTCTTTATCCTTGCTTTCCATTGTAGTAAATGCTTTGTATAGTAACTGTCCTATCTCGGATAAGAAGTGGTTTGCATCTAATTTAATTATGTGACTTTTATCTTTCAAACAAATAGCTAGTATTTGCTTTTCTGTAGTAGTGATTGCTTTTGTTCCCATTTTATACCTTTGATTTAATATATCTTAGTGTATCTTATTTACTTCTATTTGTCAAGTAATTTTATATAGAATTCACACTCCACTTTAAATGTATAAGCTAGAGTGAATGGAGGGGAGGTAAACGTATAAGTTCGTTCACCTATACTATTGTTTTTATTACACCTTGCACAAGTATGTTTTAGTTTACAATCATTACCATAGCAGAGGGTTTTATCTAGGTTATTATTCATTATTTGTGCCTTTCCATGTATCTATTATAAAAGATATAAATGATATAAACATAGCTCCTAAAGAGTATAATGTACCTGCTATCAAAAGAATGTATGGTACTAATATAAATAGAATAGCAAATCTTTTTAAAAACATATTATTGGTATTATCTACTATCATCATTAATATCGTAAGATTAAACAAGAATCCCATGAAATATACTGTAAGTATAAACCATATAAACATATTAAACACCTCCTTTAAATAGAAACCTTAACCTTTGTTTAATTGTCGGCTTTATATAAGTAAAGGATTGCATTTCTATAGCACCTATTCCTTTAGAACAAATTGCACTACCATCTAAAAGATTTACTTCTACCTTTAAATTATCTTTAAATTGTATACTTACATTAGTTATCATTGTTTATTTCTTCCTATTTAATGCTTTACAAGTTTCTTCATGCATCTTCATGAAGTCATCATTAGTTTTACACCACTTACCATTTATACGTACTCTTAATGAGGGTTTACGCTTAGTCATTAGTGTTATGAATCTTTTAATTAATCCCATAAGCTCTCCAAATTAAAATCTTTACTTAATGCTTCATAATTATCTTCAAATATTAAAGTATCATCAAGCTCTCTTCTAATTAAATCTTGTATAGTACCACCAAACTTATTAAAAAACGCTTCACAACCTATATCCGAGTTACTAATAAATATAGTACTTTTACCTACCAACTCTAAACGTTTCTTTAAAAAAGTAGTTAGAAAACTTAATTGATATCCTGATTGATAAATAGTACACTTCTCCGCATCGGCTTCATCTATAACTAAGAAATCACAATTAAGTACTTCTAATTCATCAATGTCCTTATCCTCATCTCTCAACTTAACTAGTTGCTTGATAATGTCATCAAGCAAATTATAATGAGCCGTCTTACCTCTTCTCAATAATTCCTTAACAAGCCACCTAGCTAAACTAGATTTCTGTGTTCCATATAAACCCTTTAAATATAAGTGCTTGTTTTTAAACTTCTCATCAAACTCATTTACAAACTTTTTTAGCTTAGGTATGTTACCTTGAGCATCTAAACCCACATAGTCACTTATACTGTACGACCACGACTTCTTAGGTATGTTTGCTACAATGTACTTGCTTTCTAATTCTAGTTCGTGGTGGTGCGTTAAACGGCAAATGCAAGGAGTTATAGAATCTATCCCATCATCATATGTTTTGATATAACCATTATTACAATCACCTTTATTACAAGGTATAAAATTACTCATCCATATCACTCCTTACCTTTACAATAAAATAAATATTAAATAATGTCAAGTACTATTTTAATCATTACTATATTCTAAATGCAAGTTCTGTGCTATTAATTTCATTTGATAAGTCTCAACATCGGTAGTATCCCCATCCTCTAGCTGACCAACACATCTTTTAAGGTGATCATCCGAGCTAAACACTAAACTAACATCGGCTTGCTTAAGGAATTTACCATCTTTTTTAATTGTTTTATCACCATTGAATTCCAATCCCAAAGTACCTATCAATGGAATGTTTGTAACACTTGTAGATTTATCATGATAATTACAAAGCACCTCATTCAATAATAATCTAAATATTTTCTTTATCTGTACGTTAGGTACTCCAGATCTAATTTCTAAATCACTTATAATTCTCTCAGACTCTTTACTAAATAACATATTCAATCCTTATTTTCATTAGAAGCATTACCTTCTTTATTTAAATTCACTAGACTCATTAATTCACTATATTCATTCAAAGCTCTTTCTTCACTTTTAAATACTTGAGTAATTACTTTACTATTAACCTCACTATGAATAACCGTAAACACAAATGAGGCTGTATCACACAACCTCACCGTATCAAAAAGAGCATCTTCTATATTGCTAATGAATGATCTATCCGTACCATCAAAGGTCTCATAATACATATCATTTACAATCAAAATATTACCCCTCTAAAACCGTCTTATAAACACCTGGTGCAACTTCTCTCAACTTAACACCTTTCATCTTACTAAGCTCATCTTTTTTAAAAGCTTCAAACTCTTCTAATGTAATAACCTTTTCATTTAATGTAATTTTATCACTCATCTACTTATCCTCTTCTAACTTAATCATGTTAGGATTATCTTTTTTATCCGTTTCAATAGTAGTAGCATATTTAGCATTGATAGCCGTGTTCAACTCTTGCTTAAACAAATTAATAAATGCTTCACTATACTTAGCCGGGATTTCATACAAAGAAGTCACAATATCATTAATCCTTTGCCCCGTAAAAGTCACCTGTACCTCGTTTAAATTAACCTTAAGTTCGTTTTGTGCCATAAGCTGTAATCTCCTTTTTTATTTTAATTTCTTTTCTCTATTAGTTACAAATACATTAGAGTTCTCTTTAATTATGAATGTGTTAGAGTTATTTTTAATTACACTATCGACAATACCTTTAGCATAATTTGCAGTTCCATGTCTGCTAAATACCCTTAAACTAGCATCATTAAACCAATCTTTACTTTTAAAAGAGTATTCACTATTATACTGAGTCAAAGCTATAGCTGTTATTATATTTGTACTCATCATACTAGCTTTATCCGAAAAAGTAGATACTTTAAGATTGTTAGCAAATTCTAATTCCTTGTTTTCTACAGTATAATAGAGTACACATCTACCTTCAACTCTTGCTCTATTTTGTTTTTTTCTCAAAACTCTAATACTTTTAACTTGCTTAAAAATACCACCCTTACCCATAATATTTAGAAAAGGGGATATGTTTAGATTAAATGCAGTAATATCATTTATTTTAGGCTCAGAATATAAAGCTACCACTGAAGATAGACTTCCTCCAGCTGTATGTTCTCTAGTATTTAAATATAAATAAATATTATACAAAGCACACACTATACTACTTAATGTTTTTCCTGTACCTAATCCATTATTATTTAACCATGTGCTTTCACCTGACTTATAAAAAGCAATAATATCTTGCTTAACCTCAGGGTATAAACTTACCAATAAAGTACCTAAGTATTCTTCAGTTAAGAACTCCTCAATACTAGCAGGCTTATTCCAAAAGTAAATTTTCCATAAATCTTCTTTTACCTCATCACTAAACTTTTTAATTCCCATAGATGCATTAGCCACCTTTTCCATTTCATTATATAACACTAAACACTCCTTATATCAATTTAACCCTAATATTTAAGGTTTACTAGATACTATATCATAGTTAAGGAAGGTTGTCAAGTGTTATTTTTTGTTACTCTATATACTATAAGTGAATTATTAAGTTTAAGAAGAGGAATTAAAAGTAAGTTTATTTAACCCATTCCTTTAACCCATATTTAGATTTAATATTGTCAAGTAGCTCAACTTTCTTTTGCTCAGTAGATTGCGTGTGTACCACTTCCTTCCATTGATAACGTGGGATACCTTTATAGGTAGATGCTAACATATAAACACATTGAGATAAGGTATCACTTAAGTCTTTTGCATTTTGCCCTCTTAGGTCAGTCTGCCAATCTACACCATGCACTATTTCATTTACTAGAGCACCTTTGGAGTGGTCTATCTTTTTATTACCTGAATCTTTTGTTATCTCTTGTATGGACTTAAGATTATTTTTTAAGAAGATAGAATATCCACATTTAATTTTCTTATTTTGCATCCATGAAACCATAGTATAATAGACGTTTTTATCTAAGTCAGCCTTAGACCTAGTTATTTTCATTTCTAATTCTCTTTCTATTTTTGTTTTCATTGCCGAACTTTGGTAACCATCGAAACTTATAGCGGCAAACTTTATATTACCTATTTTAGCTAAGTCTAATATAAACTCACCTGATGCTTCTATACTTATTCTAACTTTTCCTGCCTTTATAGGTATATTAAAATCTTGTACCACCACTGTTTCCCCTCTACTATCTAATTCAGGATGGTAGCAACCAATACTAGTAATATCTTTAGTTTCACTTAAATCTACAGCTAAATATCTTTTTTCGTTTGGTGCTTTATGAAATTCAAAATGCCCAGGTGAAGTTTCAATAAAATACTTCCTATATATTTGATTCCATATTTGTCTTTTAGGATCTTTATCAGCAGGAGCTTCTATTGCATCATATTCATTAGGCAAGTGTTTATAAAACATGTTATCTATCAATTTAAAATCAGTAATTAACTTATCCTCTGATCCTGCCGGCACTGCTGCAAAATCCTTTAACGATTTGACTAAAGTTGTTTCAGTAAAAAACTTCTTTATATCAATAGGCACATCTACTATATCATCAGATCTATATTCACCTATTTCATTTAAGGTTAATAATTTAGGAGGTTTACCTGATGTTCCTTTAAATACAGGAAAGGTTTCTTTTGTTTTCTCCCATATTGGGTATTTATCAGAGAATAAATCCCATTGCCGCTTGTTTGTAATATAGTTCTGGGGGTCTTGTGCAGCTAGCCCACTAAATATATATTTATCAATAGGGGATTTTTCACTATCATAGGGACTCGAATCTATTATGCTTCTAGCCCAATAATTATTATCAAATCTACTATATATTCTACTCTCTAAATCTGTTCTAAATCTCTCAATAGCATCAGGAGAAATGCCCCGTTCTAAAAACCAACTAAGCTCCGATAATGCACCACAAATTATGGATAATCCCAATAGGTTACTAAAATCACTGACTAGTAGTACATGAAGATCATTTGAAAGCTCCATTTTACCTTTAAGTCTACTTGCACTTGTCCACACTATCTTATTACTACCCGATTTATATTCATCATCTTGTGTAGGGCTAATTCTTTCACTCATCCTAACATTTCTAAACTTAGGAGAGCTTTTTACAATATTATATAATGGTCCTAACAATAATTGCGTTGCTTTATCTTGGGTAAAGCTACCTAATACAGCTACGATAGATGAAGCAGTATTAACTCTAAATACTTTTTTAGGGTTTCTCATAATAGCTAGATTTGTTAGTATATAGAGTATAGAAATTGAAGTTTGAAAACTCTTACCAGCTCCTATACAGCTAGCCATGAAATGTTTCCTATATGCTTTTGTAGGATCAAAAAACTCAATCAATTCCTCTCTTACATGAGGATATATATTATCACTTACACTACCTAACCATGTAGACGTTAAAAAATCAGAAATATCTTTAGGTGGTTTTTGTTTATATATAACTCTCCATGTATTATTTAATATATAAGTTTTAGACTCACTGGTTAATAAAGGGTTGTTTATAATCGCATTTATACTAGTATATAACTCAGATTTTTCTAAAATTTTAAAATCTTCTCTATTCGCCGTAGTTTCGTCTCCAGCTATTACATCTACTATTAGGGCTTTCTTCTGTTCATTATCATTATTTATTTTATAATCCATAATATTATAGTTAAATTAAGTGATTATGTTATTTTTCTTCAAAATACTCTCAATATCATCTATCTCATTATATTTTATCTCAAGTAGTTTGATGCCATTATCTATACAATATAATTTTTTAATTAAGTCATACCTAGTTCTTTTAAAGAAGTCCTTAAATGTTTTATAAAAGTGTGTTTTATAAAAGTGTGTTCTATAAAAGTAGTGCTGTAAACCCTGAGCTTCTATAAGTATATTCATCTCAGGTATAAAGAAATCAAAAGGTAAAGGTAAATGCTCTCCTCTACAATCAGAAAAATAATGTTGAGTTTCATGGCTTATGTTGTACTTATTTAATAGTTAAATATAATTTACACCACATTAACCTATTATTCAAGTATTTGTGGTGTAAAGTTTCATTCTATTGTGGGTGGTCTAATACACCTAGTGCTGGCTCTTTATAGTTCATAATACACCCTCACCATTACAATCATCACAAATATAATCAATATACCCTGTGTTATTACACCTATCACAATCCACATTAGTACCTTTACGACTTCCATCCTTATTACATTTCCAACAATAATCTTCAATAATACCAGTTCCGCTACAAGTAGCACACTCCACTTTTGTATACTTATTAACCAATACCTCTTGCACTAAACTTAAAGCAGCTTCTGAACTATTAAAACCATCCATCTTTTTAAAATCACTTTTAATTTCACTAATACACTTTAATATATCAAATAATTCTACTTTCATCACTCACCCTCCTTATAATAAATAAACTTTAAATTTTCATTAAAATAATAATTCCTTAATGTTTCAGGGTTATCTAGTATATCATCTAATTGACTAGGATAACTTAAACCTGTCATTTTTCTAAACTCTGCATAATACTTTGTATGTAATTCAGTCTGCTTTTGATGATATTTAAGCATATGTGTTATAGAGCTATAATAGAAAATAGTATCATCTTGAGTCAACTCTATTATATCATCTAACTCTTCTACATTATATCCACAAAAAGCATTATCATTCCACCAAGCAACAATTCTTTTTTCTAGTTCTCTACTCATTCTAAACTCCTTACATTAAGGTATACACTATTTACTCTATCTTGTCAACTTATTTCTTAACTTATTTTTATTATATATTTTAACTATATACTTAGATAGAAATAAAGTAATTTAGGAGATATAAATTGGGATTTAATAGTATATGGAGCGCTTTTACAGGCTTCAATGATAAAGATGCGGTACATACTAACGAGCAAAATGAATTCTTTGGGTTGGAGGAAAAGCCTGTACCTGATGATGCTGATCATCTAATTATAGAAGATTCTGCGGATAATAATAAAAAAAGAAAAGTTAGAGTAGATTCTATTTCGGCTGGAGCTGGTGGTGTAGATACTTATACAGTGAAGGTTTCCTCTGCCGATACAACACCTAACTTCTTAACTGATAAAGTTTACGCAGATGTTGGTACTAACTTAGTTGATCCTATTGAGACTTATATTATAAATAATGGTGCTGATGAAGATTTTGGGATTCAATTTGATGAGACTAAAATAAATCACAATAATTTAAGTAGTTTAGCAGTAGGTGATGTACATACACAGTATGCTTATCTAGCTGGTAGAACAGGCGGTCAAACTATTATAGGTGGTGATGCATCAGGAAACAACTTAGTTTTAAGATCAACACCAGATGCAACAAAGGGACAAGTTTATATTGACGAAACAACCACGTCAACCACAACTACAACAGGTGCTTTTAGAGTGGCTGGTGGTGTTGGTATCGTTGAAAATCTTAATGTGGGTGGGAATTTAGCTATAACAGGAGGATTGACAGCAGGTGCAGACTCCATAATAAATGGTATAACGGTAGGTATAGGTGCTGGAAATATTACATCTAACACAGCAAATGGATTCCAATCTTTATACAACAACACAACAGGAAATAACAACACAGCCAACGGATACAAATCTCTACGTTCAAACACAACAGGTTATAACAATACAGCTAACGGATACATTTCTCTATATTCAAACACAACAGGAAGTAGCAACACAGCCAACGGATACCAATCTCTATTTTCAAACACTACAGGAAGTAGCAACACAGCCAACGGATACCAATCTCTATTTTCAAACACTACAGGAAGTAGCAACACAGCCAACGGATACCAATCTCTATTTTTAAATACAGAAGGAAGTTACAACACAGCTAACGGAATGTACTCTCTATATGCAAACACTACAGGAGATAACAACACAGCCAACGGAATGTACTCTCTACGTTCAAACACAACAGGAACTCAAAACACAGCCAACGGATACAAATCTCTATATTCAAACACAACAGGAAATAACAACACAGCTAACGGATATAATTCTCTATATGCAAACACAACAGGAAGTAGTAATATAGCTAACGGATATAATTCTCTATTTTCAAACACTACAGGAATTCAAAACACAGCTAACGGATATAATTCTCTATTTTTAAATACAGAAGGAAGTCACAACACAGCTAACGGATATCAATCTCTATATGCAAACACAACAGGAAATTACAATACAGCTAACGGATATAATTCTCTATATTCAAACACAACAGGAACTCTAAACACAGCTAACGGATATCAAGCTTTATATTCAAACACAACAGGATATAACAACACAGCTAACGGATACGCTTCTCTATACTCCAACACAGCAGGAGACCGTAACACAGCTAACGGATATCAATCTCTATATGCAAACACAACAGGAAGGTTTAACACAGCCAACGGATACCTTTCTCTATATTCAAACACAACAGGAACTAAAAACACAGCCAACGGATACCAATCTCTATTTTTAAATACAGAAGGAAGTTACAACACAGCTAACGGAATGTACTCTCTATATTCAAACACAACAGGAACTCAAAACACAGCTAACGGAATGTACTCTCTACGTTCAAACACAACAGGAAATTACAATACAGCTAACGGATACGCTTCTCTATATTCAAACACAACAGGAAGTTACAACACAGTTAACGGATACCAATCTCTATATTCAAACACAACAGGAATTCAAAACACAGCTAACGGATACGAAGCAGGTAGATACATCACAGGTGGCTCAACTGCAAATCAAACTTCTTTAAACTCTGTTTACTTAGGAGCAGAAACAAAAGCCAAGGCAGATGGAGATG
>Ga0207997_1000366_pt1 | contig 22933 bp, 22 predicted proteins | sample AntAceMetag02UKN_FD_184777 | JGI IMG/M metagenome (GOLD analysis project Ga0207997, IMG submission 184777) | Saline lake microbial communities from Ace Lake, Antarctica - Antarctic Ace Lake Metagenome 02UKN (SPAdes) (version 2) | ecosystem: Environmental > Aquatic > Non-marine Saline and... | reverse complement strand
TTTTGAAATAAGAATAGATCTTCTCTAGTTTTGGCATACCCTTGAATAGATAACTTTATTAGATAATCTGGGTCTTTTTCAAAAGAATCAGACCAATTTGTGGAGAGTTTAGTAAAATAGATTGAATGTGGGACAAATTCAGAGACATTTTTTAAAATAGGTGCAATTAAGATTTGCTGTCCATAAAAATTTTTGATGTTTCTTAACTTATTATTTGTTTCTTGAATTGCTTGTTTAAAGTCTCGAAACTGAGATGATAAATTTATTTCTTCTTGTTTATTAAAAATGATTTTTCCCTGAGCTTTAACTTGAGAAGAAAAATAAATCTTGAATGAAAATAAAAGAAGAAATAAAAAAACAAGAGAAATAAAACAAATAGTTAGTAATATTAAAATTACCTTTCTATTCTTCTCAAATATTATTTCTTTTTTACCTTTTTCTGATAATAAATTAATCATAATACTCTTTTAACGCTAATCCTAACGCTGTTGTATATCCTAAAGATTTTTTGAATGATAGATTTGGAACCTCTTTAACTTTATCTTCTAAGATATTGATCCATGGATTGCCAACTTCTACTTCAATTTTTAGATTAGATGATAAAAAGCTTACCAGGCCTTTAAGTTTTGCTCCTGACCCACAAATTAAAATCTTTTCTAATCTTTTAGATTTTTTTAACTCTTTCAACCCTACGTTATGAGATTTATAATACGTTAAATGATCTTTTATTTGCTCGGTTAAATCAGTCAAACAAGGAATCATTGCATCAAAAATCTTTCTTTTACCTATGAGCCCTTCTTTTGATTTTAAAAGCTCTGCTTTCTTCATATTAACTTTTAAATTTTTAGAAATAGCTGTAGTTAATATCTGAGAAGAAATTGGGATTGTAGAAGTAAATCTTATGCTTCCTCTAGAAAAAATAATAAAGCTTGTTTTTTCTTCCCCAAGATCAATTATTAATAATGGATCAATTCGAGCATTTTTTTTAATTAAAGATCTAACATTAGATAAACATTCTACTTCAAGAGTTAAAGGTTTTAATCTAGCTTGATTTAAGGATGCTAAATAAGGATTAACTATTTTTTTAGGTACAGCAGCAATTAAAATTTCTTGATATTTTTTTTGATTCTTTTCTGATTTAACCTTTTGAAAATCAAAATAAACTTCTTCTATCTCTAGGGGAATATAATTTTCTATTTCAAACCTTATAGTTTCTTCAATTTCTTTTTCTTCTAGGATGGGAATTTTTAAAACATCTAAAAAAGATTTTTCTTCTGGAAGTGATAACGTCACATATCTTGTTTTTATTTTTTCACCTTTAATTTCTTTAAGCGCTTGTTTAATAACAAGTGCTAATTTTTCGGTATTTTTTACTTCCCCTTTTTCTATAATCCCTGCTGGTATTTTTGTTTTCCCAAAAGATTTCAATATTAAATTATCTCCTTTCTTTCCAAGTTTTATTATTCTTAAAAATTTATCAGAGATATCAAGGCCAAAAGATTGTGGATTTATTTTAAACATTGAATAATTATTAATATTCTTCTTCCCAATGATTTATGCTTATAAGAGATGAATATTCTGAAGCACCAAACGTATCAATAATAATGTCTGAATCTAAATAAAGATCAATCCCATCCCACATACTAGATAAAGTAAACTTGCTCGTAGCAATTCCTCCGTGTATTTCCATATGAGCATTCGTGCTAGAAATTTTCATTTGATATCCACTATAAATTAGGCCTTCAAAATATAAAGATTCTAATCCTGTCCCAAACCACCCTCCAATATTAATCTTTTTTTGAGCTAAAATACCTGAGGGACTATTTTCATTAGGCCGATAGACATTTATATTACAAGCACCGTAACGAACATATGGCCATTCTGATCTAAACCAAGCATTCTCCTCTCCGATATTTATATTTTTCTTTTCTCCCGAAACCAATGTCCCATTAATTACCATATCCTGGCCTGCCCTAATATTTATATCCCCATCTACATATATAGCTCCATTAAGAATTATATTTGGGTAATTGTCCCAAAGCATTTTTTCAAATTTCTCGGAAGAACTAAAATAACAATTTGTTTCTCCATCTGTTCTAATCAAACTACAATCATTGTTTTTAGATGCCTGTAAATATAAGTCAAAATCTAAATTAGGCATAGAAATTTCAGCAGGCGGACATCCTTCTGTACAATCACCTTCACATATATTACTGGCACAACTAGCAGAACTGTTTAAGTAAGAAGTAAATGGCCAAGAAGAAATATCAATTTTGTTATGTGCTAAGACTTTTTTATCTACATTGACCTCGCTCCAAAACTGAAGTTTTATTTTATTATTAGAAAAAATACTACCACTATGAATATTGAAAGGACTAACAGAGCTTATTGTAATATTTTCACTCATGCCACCTGTAAAAATGCCAAAATCTGAAATATCATTTTCTGCATTTATTGATTTAAAAACCTCTGTTTTGATTATTCTTTGAGCAACTTTTTTTCCACCAATAGTTATCTTTGAAATTGAGGTAATTTTTGCTCTAGCACAACCTAAGTTTTCAACAATAATATTATATGATCCTTGATCAAACAAAGCAGGATTTTTCTCATAATTTGGTATTGACCAGGATGAACAATTTGGATCTTCTATCGTTGGTTGAGTTTCAAAAGCACTTTTCCAAGAAGCGTCATTCTTCAATTTAAAGATAGCTTCTTCAATGCCTGCTTCAGCTAAATAATATGCTTTTGTAGCATTAGCCTGGCTTAACGATATTTTAGAACCCGTTAAACTGAAAGAAATAAAATAACTACTTGTAAAAAGAATTATAGATAATACCAAGAGAGCAAAGATTAAAATTACTCCCCGCTTTTTATTATGTATTCTATTTATCTTAAATAATTTTAACATAGTTAAAAATTTCTTCCAAAAATTTTTGTCTGAAAATTTAGTTCTTGTTTTTTATTTTGTAAAGATAATGAAACATTGACTAGTCCACTTCCCCAGAAACTAAGATTCTCAACATATTCACCAATTATTTTTTCTTCTAAAATACAAGTATGCGTAGGTATTATATCTGTTCCTTCAATTTTTGTATCATCCCATCGAAAATAAGTACTACAACTTTCACAAGGGTCAAAACAATATACTTTATATTGACGATAAAGTTCTTTTGTAGAAGAAGAAAAATAATAACGGATATAATAGTAATCACTCCCTAAATACTCATAAGGAGAAGGAGTATGGCCATCTTGAAATTCAACCTCTAGTAAGGGTTGACTCTCTGGACTATCAGGCACTTGAGGCAATTGACTAACTATGGCTTCTCCTTGTCGAATTTCCCTGGTTATCCTTTCTAAGATAACTCTTCCATTTTGGAGAAGCTCAGATTGAATTGTCTTCTGACTATAAAAAATTTGGCTAAAGGAAAATATATTAAAAATACCTATAGATACTAGAAGAAAAATAGTTATAAAAACTAAAACCTCGACTAATGTAAATCCTTTTTTATTCATAGGTTATCTTTCCGCTACTAAATTAACAATAGACATCTTGCCTTTTTTTAAACTAAAAACAGAATTCCATCTCACAATAACTTCTATTTTTTTTAATCCTGAATCTGGTCCTGCTTCTTCTAGGGTTATATTTGTTTCCCGAACAAATCTTTCATAAGGAGAATAAACTGGATCTTCAATTATTGTTCCAATTTGAATATTTTCATATGTTTTAAAAATCTCTTGCTCTATTTTTTCTTGAGCTAAAAAAATTGCTTGGTTTTCCATCTCATTAGATTTCTGGATATTTGAACATAATGGAAAAACTTGTAAAACAGCTGTAATGCCAATTGTCAAAACTAAAATCGCTACCATGGTCTCTAAAATTGTAAATCCTTTGTTCATAAATAAAATTATTCTTCTATTTTAATAAAACCTGAAGGTCTAATATTAATTATTTTTATTTCTCCTTTGGTGTTAATTAACGAAACACTCCCAGATTCTTTAACAGAACCATATGGATTAAAAACAACAATGTTGTCTGTAAAATCTTGAATCGCTTGAAAATCAATGTCTTGAGCTAAAGATTTTGTTAAAATTTCTTGAGTTGTTGTAGAGGTTATATATTTTAATATTTGATATCTATTTGTGTCTATAAAAAAAGAAATTCCATAATTAAACTGCTCTGACACTGCTTGTTGCTGGATATAATGAAGATCTGTTACTAAATCACTCACAGTCGCACTTAGGCGCATTGAAGGCTGTAATGTCTTAAGCCCGCCAAAAAATATCCCTATAATTATAGAAGTTATGAATATAATCACAAAAATTTCAATTAGAGTAAAGCCATTATGATATTTTAAAAATTTAATCATAATCCTTTGCTAATATTAAATATTGGTTGGAGCATTGAAATAGCAAAAAATCCTACTATTACTCCAATGCCTAGGATAAGGATAGGTTCTATGACCGAGGACAACTTATCAAGAGAATTTGTAACTTCTTCTTCGTAAAAATCAGCAAGACCTTTTAAAATTTCTGATGTTTCACCTGTTTCTTCGCCAATCTCCATCATCTCTAAAACCATAGGAGAATAAAGATTTTTATATGGTTTAAGAGAGTCTGAAATCTTTCCGCCTTTCTCTACAACTTTAGAAGCATTAATCAATGATTCTTTAAAATAAAAATTAGATAACGCTCCAGATGTTATCTCTAAACCACGAACAACTGGCACTCCTGCTTTTAAAAGAGAACTTAAAATCATAAGGGCTAAACTAGAATTAGTTTCTTTTATTATTTTAGAAACTATAGGAATTTTTAATAATAACTTTGATTTTGTTTTTTGACCTTTTTTTGTTCTGAGATAAGATGTTAAAACTAAAATCAATATAAATATAAAAAAACCAAATCCTATCCAGTTTTTCATTAAAAAGTCAGCCGACGAAAGAAATATTTTTGTAGTTAAAGGCAATTGGACATTTAATTCTTCGAAAGCAACCTTTAAATTTGGAACTGCAAATATCATCATAAATACTCCTATCAAAAGGGTCATAATTAAAACCATCATTGGATAAGCCATTGCTGTTTTAACTTTTGACTTTAAATCATGTTCTCTTTGCATCTGGTTTTCTAAGATCTTTAAAGATTCTTCTAAGCTTCCTGTTTCCTCTCCTGCTTTTAAAGTTTCTTTATATAAGTCAGAAAAAATTTCTGGAAAAAATCCTAAAGACTTCGACAAAGAGTTACCTTTTGATATTTTTTCAGAGATTGTTTTTAATGCTTGTTTAAATTTACTATTTTTAGCTTGTCTCGATAAAATTTTAAAAGCTCTAGGTAGGGAAACCCCTGTTTTCATCATTACTCTCAAATTTTTAGTAAAAAAAAGCTTCTCTGCTAGAGGAACTTTAAAAAATCTATCAAAGAAATCTAAATTAAAAGAAAGAATTCCTTTTTTTTCTTCTTTCTCTTCTTTCACATAGGTTAAAAAATATTTTTTTTTACGCAAAATCTTGGCTAGTTCAGAAGGATTTTTAGCCTCTAATGTCCCTGCTTCCTCCTCTGCTTCAAGATTTTTCGCTTTATAAAAGTAAATTGGCATTTTAAATTAATTTATTCCATAATGACCCTTAATACTTCTTCAATAGATGTTATTCCCTGAGAGGCTTTGATAAAACCATCTTCAATCATGGATCTCATACCTTCTTTTTCGGCCCTTGACCCTAATTCTTGACTTGTCCCCCCCTTATTTATTAAGGCTTTAATGGATTCCGAAACCATTAATGATTCATAAATCCCAATCCTGCCTTTATATCCGCTTATAGATACTTTTGACGGGATAGGATGATAAAAATCAATATCTTTGATAGTTTTTTTCTTCTTTAAAATTTTTTCTTCAATTAAGATTTCTTCTATTTTCTTTATATCACAATACTTTTCTAAATTTCTTAATTCGTCTCCTTTAAGTTTATATCGCTTCTTTTTCTCGCACAGTTTTCTAACTAATCTTTGGGCTAAAATTAAATTCAATGTCGAGGAAAGTAAAAATGGTTCCACACCCATATCAATCAATCTAGGGATAGCTCCAGAAGCTGAATTAGTATGTAATGTTGAAAGAACCAAATGTCCCGTAAGAGCAGCATTGATAGCCAAGGAAGCTGTCTCTTTGTCTCTAATCTCTCCAACCATAATAATATCTGGGTCTTGCCTTAATAAAGATCTTAACCCTGATGCAAATGTTAACCCTATCTTGGGGTTAACTTGGGTTTGATTAATTCTAGGCATTCTATATTCAATCGGATCTTCTACTGTAGAAATATTCACCTCGGGAGTGTTTAAAATCTCCATTATCGAATATAAGGTAGTTGTTTTACCAGATCCTGTAGGACCAGTAACTAAAATCATGCCTACTGGTTTTTTTATCGCCGTTTCAACTCTTTCTAAGGTTTCGTCTCTTAGCCCTAATGCTTCTAAGGTATATCCTTTAGATTGTTCTGACAAAAGACGCATAACTACTTTTTCTCCATTAAAAACTGGTAAAATTGAAACTCTGATAGAATATTTAAATTCTTCTAATTTTATTTTGAAACGACCATCTTGAGGAAGTCGATGTTCATCTAATTTTAATTTGCTTAAAACCTTTATCCTCGCTACAATGCCTGATTTAGTTGCCAAAGGTAATGTCATCGCGTCTCTTAAAATTCCATCTATTCTATATCTAATTAAAACCTCTTTTTCCATCGGCTCAATATGGACATCAGAAGCTCTCTGTAAGATAGCATGTTTTAATAATGTATCTACAATCTTTATTATAGGTAATTCTTTAGCTTGCTTCTCTAATTCTTTTTTCCCTTCTTCTTCCCCACTTAAAAGTTGTTTTATCTTTCCTTCTTTCGAAATTGATCTTTGGTCAATATCTTTTGCATTACGGGATATAATTTCTCCAAATTCTACTTGTAAGCTTTCTTGATATTGTTTAAGAACATTTTTAATACTTTCGGGAGTAGTTAACCTCGGTAAAATTTTTAAGTTAGCTTTTTTCCTAATAAATTCTATCGTTTTTAAATCTTCTGGATCAAGCATTGCTACTTCTAAAGATTTACCTTTTTTTCTGAAGGCAATAATATTATGAGAACGAGCTATCGGCTCCGGAATAATTCTTAAAATTTCATTGGGAACTTTTTCCTTTTCCAGGTTGACAAACGGTACTCCTAAAATATATGCTTCCAGTCTTAATATCTCCTTTTCTGAAATTAATCCTTCTGAACTTAAAATATCCTCAATTCTTTTGTGAGTTTTTTTTGATTGCTTAACAGCTTTGTCAAACTGATTTTCACTAACTAATCCAGCATCCAATAGAAAAGCTTTTAATTGTTGAGGTTCTACTCTCATTTATAATTAGGCTAATATTTTTTCTATTTTTTTTAATATTTCGGCTAATGTATAATTAGCCTTAGTCAAATAGGTCATTGCCCCTAGTTCTAGTGCTCTTTGAACATCCCCCGTATTTTCAAGGTTAGTTAAAATAATAACTGGGATTTCTTTTGTTTTTTCATCTTCCTTTAACCCCTTTAAGACGCCAAAGCCGTCCATTTTAGGTAAAATGAGATCAAGCAATATTAAGTCTGGTTTTTTCTCTCGAGCTAATTCTAAGCCCGTTTTACCATCCATCGCTTTTATTATTTCATATCCTTGCTTAGTCAGCATATTGCCAAATGTTGTTTGTAAAGCAGATTCGTCTTCTACAAATAAAATTTTTTTGCTCTCGTTAGAAATTTTCATATTTTTTTATTATATTAAGTCCTTTAGAAATTTTGTATTTACCAAAAGTTCTAAGGAGATTTATATAATCGTTATTGTTTCCTTTTATTTAATTTAATTGGTAAGCTAAACCAAAATGTCGAACCTTTATTTTCTTTAGAAGAAAAATTAATTTTTCCGCCTAATTTTTCAATAACTCCTTTCACAATAAAAAGCCCTAATCCCGTGCCACTTGTTTGTTTTTTAAGAACATTTTTAGCTCTAAAAAACTTTTGAAAAATATATTTTTGATCTGCCCTTGGAATTCCAACTCCTGAATCTTTGATTTCAAGATAAACATTGTTATTGCGTTTTTCAAGTAAAATATTTACTTCGCCTTTGCCTTTTTGATAACGAATTGCATTATCTAGAAGATTTTTTAATGCTTGCTTAATCCAAAAAGAATCTGAAATAATATTCGGTATATTTTTTCCTTTTTTAAAGTTTACTGTTATATTTAAGACTAATGAGATAGATTTAGTTTCTGCAATAGTTTTTTCTACTAAATCAACAATCGAAAAATTTTCTTTCTTAAAATTTAATACCCCTGTTTGTATTCTGGACACAACCAATATATCATTAATAAGCTCCTGTATCCTGTCTATGTTTTGTTTTAAGATAGCCAAATAATCTAGCTGTTCTTTTTGAGTCTCTCCCAGCTCTCCTGACATTAATGGTTCTAAGGCATATTTAAGGTTTGTAACTGGTGATCTTAATTGATGGGATACTATACCTATAAATTCCATTTTCATTCTGGTTGATTCGGCTAATTTTTCAAAACTATGCACAATAATATAATCAATAATCACCAAAATTGATGTGGAAACAAGTATAAGCAAAATCATTACCTGGGGGTCATCTATCCTCTCCATACCTATAAGATAAGACACAACAATTATGACTATAATGATAATCCCCATTATTAGAAATAAGAATTGGGGACATTGCCAAAGAGGAAGTCCATATCTTTGACATTGTTTTTTAATATTTAATTGATCACAAATCTCTTTAGAATTCATATTGTTTAAAGTAAAATTATAATTATATTATTATATCATAATTGACTGAAACAAAAAACTATAATATACTTTTTACATCGGGGTGTAGTGCAATTGGTAGCACGAGTCCTTTGGGAGGATTTAGTCTGGGTTCGAGTCCCAGCACCCCGACTTTAATAATATGCGGGTGTCGTATAGTGGCTATTACACGACTTTTCCAAAGTTGAAACGAGGGTTCGATTCCCTTCACCCGCTCTTAAATAGAATAATTGGATAAAAAATATCTATTTTAAAAAAAATAAAGCCAGCCTTGTCAGGCTGATTTTTTATTTAAAAATCAATTGGTAATTTTTTTATGGTAGTAATTCAAAATGAAAATGGTCTCCTTCGTCACAAAACCATGCTGATTCGTCTTTTAACGCATAGCCCGTACCATAATCATTACACCACGAGTCACCACCTGGCACACTATTTTCCTTAAGCCAAGCTACAAGTCCAGAAGTTTTTCTAAGATCTACAACTGCTTCACCATAGCCGTGAGGTGTAAAAAAGTCATGTCCAAAGGTTTCAGTTCCACCTGTGATTACAACATCATCATTACAAACTTTTTTAATGTCGCCTAATTTAGCAATAATATTATCTGGAAGACCGTCAACACAGACAGAAGTGTTCTCATCCGCACCTTCTCCACAATCAACTATGCTATCGTTGCAATTTTCGTTAGGACAAGGATTATTAACCTCCACTCCAACATCCTCTAGTTTCTTTATTGTCGCTTCTTGTCCATTATCAGCAAGAGAAACTTTTTTGCAACAAGTCATGTCTGTGTGTGGCCATTCGTCAATAAAATCATCATAAGAACAAATACCATCTATAGATTGAGCATTGTCACATTCTTGAAACTGAGATTGATCATATCCATCTGGGCAACGCTCGGCGGGATAACTTCCATTTTCTTTTCTAAGCAATCTTACTAAAAGATATCCATCATTAAGATGAGGATGATTTTCTAAGTTTTCTGGGCAAGTTATTCCTTTATAATTAGGATCAACTGCACAATCAAGATATATGACACCAATGGGAGGATAACATATGTAGGGGAGATCAGGATCGACAATATCTCCCTGAAATACGCAAGTCCATCCTTTCCCATCATCAGTCATCCCAGATTCATCTACTTTTATATGTGTATTTTCTCCAGGAATACATTCTCCTTTATCCACCTTTTCATTATCTTCATCACATGTAGAAGTATCTTTTATACCAATACATACATCATTATCATCTTCAACCGGTTTTCCACTATTTCCAGTGTCTCCAATATCTCCAGTATCTCCAGTGTCTCCAGTGCCTCCATTTCCATCCTCTCCTATGGGACAAATTACCTGGAAAGAACCTTCCCCAGCCCACTTGTCTAATGTCGTCCAATCTTGAACTCCAAGGACAGTAAGAATAGTTCCTATAATCAAATACGCACAAAGGATAATGATTAATCCTATAACCACAGAGGTTATCAGTTTTTTAGCTTGGAGTAATAATGATGGATTTCCTCCGGCAAAATAAAACATTATCCCAGCTATCAGAATCATGAGAACTACCACCCAAGGAAGAATATCAAGCAAAACAAAATCTATTATTCCATCTAGCATCACAAAGAGATGACAAAATTGACAAGGGTTTTTTACCTCCGGACTTTCTGCCGGTTCATCTCCATTTGCTGGAGCCGCTTCCGATTTACCACAAGGTACTAACCCTTGATAAAAGACCTCCTTGTCATATCCATCATATGATCTTATTGCAGAAACTGAAAAAGAAAACAAAAAATTTCCTATAAAAATAACTAAAAGTAAAAAAATAATTGTTTTCTTCATTAGTTTAATTATATCATAAATTTTACTGATAGAAACCTTTGTTAAATGTAAGATTTTAACAACCCAAGTCCACTTTTTTGATCTGTAAATCAAACTTTATAAGATGATGGAGAAAGATCGAAAGTATTTAACGCTTGCTCAAGCAAGAAAAAGCTAAGTGTAGAAAAAAATAGAATTTATTCCTTTCTAAAACAAAACCCGTCAATACTGGCGGGTCTTATTTTTCGTTTTTAACTTTTTTATTTAACTGCGTCTTTTAACCCTTTCCCTGCTTTAAATTTAGGAACTTTTTTAGCAGCGATCTTTAAAGCAGCACCTGTTTGAGGGTTTCTCCCCATTCTGGCTTTTCGGTGAGAAACAGAAAATGTCCCAAAACCAGTCAATACAACATCTTTACCTCCTGCTAGATTTTTTTTGATATCTTCTATAAGAGCATTTAAAAAATCTGAAGCTTCTTTTTTTGAAGAACAAACTCTAGCTAAAGATTCAATTAAATCTTCTTTTGTTACTTTTGCCATTTTTTTATTTAAAATTATTTAAATTAAAGTTAGTATCGACCTTTTGTTTAATATATCACTATATATTATAGCATATAAGATAGTCAAGCACTATCTAGCATATTCTATCACTCTAGTCTCACGGATAACATTAACTTTTATTTCTCCTGGATAATTAAGTTCTTCTTGAATCCTAGAAGCAATATCTTTGGCTAATTTATATGCTTCTAAATCACTAATCTCTTTTGGTTCGGTAAATACTCTGATCTCTCTACCAGCTTGGATAGCATATGCTTTTTTTGTTCCCGAAAAACTTAAAGCGATGTCTTCTAACTCTTTTAACCTTTTCAGATAATTTTCTAAGCTATCTTTTCTCGCTCCTGGCCTGGCCCCTGAAATTTGGTCAGCTGTCTGTACTAAAATAGCCTCAATGCTTTCTGCTGGATATTCTTCGTGATGAGATTTCATTGCGATTATAATTTCTTCTTTTTCTCCAAATCTTTCTAATATCTTTATCCCAATATCAACATGAGATCCTTGGATTTGATGATCAACAGCTTTGCCAATATCATGTAAAAGTCCCGATCTTCTGGCTACATCAGAATCTACCTTTAACTCATCAGCTAATGCTCCTGCTAAATAACTTACTTCAATAGAATGTAGTAATACATTTTGGCCGTAACTTGTTCTAAAATACAATCTTCCTAAGAGTTGAATAAGTTTTGGGTCTAGCCCAATTATGCCTGTTTCATAAACTGCTTTCTCTCCTGCTTTTTTCATTTGTTCAGATATTTGCTCTTTAGCCAGAGCAACTGTTTCTTCAATTCTAGCTGGTTGAATCCTTCCATCTTTAATAAGTTTTTCCATAGCCACTTTGGCAATTTCACGTCTTACTGGGTTAAATCCAGAGATAACTATTGTTTCCGGAGTATCATCAACTATAACCTCCACTCCGGTCTCTTTCTCAAAGGCTTTAATGTTTCTGCCTTCTTTGCCAATAATTCTTCCCTTAACATCATTAGAGGGGATACTTAAAACACTAGTAGTCATCTCTTGGGACTGAGATAACCCAAACTTCTGAATAGATTGAATTAATATGTCCTTAGCCCTTTTTTCTAATTTTTCTTCCCCTTCGTTTGTTAATTTTTGCATTCTACCTAATATTTCTTTCTCGCATTCTTTCTCTGTATTTTCTAATAATTCTTTTTTAGCTTGTTCCTTAGAAAAACCAGCAACCTGTTCTAATTTAGATTGAGCTTTATCGTTTAATTCTCCTAATTCTTGTTTAATCTTTTTAAGTTTTTCTACTCTCTCATTAAAATCTTTTTCTTTTTCTTCGTAAACAGATATTTTATCATCTAAAGTATGCTCTCTTTCCAAAAGGATACTCTCTGTCTTTAAGATTTGGTTTCTTCTTTCATTATTCTCTTTCTGCGCCAGATCAATAACTTTATCCGCTTTAACATTTGCTTTTTCTAGAAGAGCTTTGGCCTCGGCCTTGGTTTCTAGAACTTTCTTCTGTAACTTAGCCTCTATACTCCCTTTTCTCTTGCGTATAATTGATTGGCGAGCATAATAACCTAAAATAGCCCCTACCCATAATAAAATTATACCTGCCAAATATAGGATTAATTGATTCATAGTTTAAGTTGAAATTTTGGTTAATCATAATGTTTTACAATAATATATCTATCTATTGTCAGACTTCTTTACTATTTTGTATATTAATGTTGTTTCCCCAAATTTCATATTAGTTAATTTCTGACTTTATTCTAATAAAAAAGCCCTCTTTTGTAAAGGGGGATTGCTAATTAAATGGGGGAGGAGACAAAAATATTTGTCTCCTCTTAGAACTAATTAAGGGTTTTTTCGGATTATGGCATACCCTGTTAACACCAAAGCATCTGTATAGTTGAGCTCATCGCCCACAGGTGTTTTTTCTAATGATACATACGCTAATAATAGATTTTTATTTGTATCTATAAGCTCAGTACCACCATACAAATAATCCTTTGCTTTTATGAGACATAGCTGTTTAATAATGGGTATGATTCTGACTCCATATTTGAGATTATATAGCTTGTTTATGTCTACTAAACAAATCCTGCTATGTCCTGCAATCCCTATCGCCAACAAGAGCAAAAAACAAATCAATAAAATAATTATTATTCTTTTCATTACATTCTCCCCTCCTTTTAAATTTAGTCTCAGTTAATTATTAAATATGAAATTTAATTTTTGATATATCACTATGTATTAAATTGTTAATGTTCCAAAAATCAAATCTGTTTTAACTATATACTTTTAATTTTATTTTGTCAAGTAGCTGACCGCTGAATTCAACCTACAAGTGCAACACTAAAGGCTTCTAACGGAGTTTTCCAATCAAGCCTTTTTCTTGGACGGTTGTTCAAAAGATCCTCAACTTCTTGTATTTGTTTATTTGTTATCATAGCAAAATCTGTTTTCTTAGGAAAGTAATCTCTGACAAGACCATTGGTATTTTCATTCGTCCCTCTTTCCCAAGAGTGGTAAGGATTGGCAAAAAAAGATTTAAATCCAGTTCTATTTTTAAACTCCTGCCATTTTTGATTTTCAGGACCATTGTCAAAAGTTGCTGTTTGTCTTGCTTTCTTGGGCAGGCGTTTGGTTCTGCTTTCTATGGCCGAGATAGTGGCTTCACTGGTTTTACTTTTAAGTTTGGTGATAAATACTAGTCCTGTTTTTCTCTCAACAAAAGTATTTATTCCTGGCTTATGGTCTGTTGATTCTATGCTGTCGCTTTCCCAGTCGCCAAGTCTTGCTCTCTGTTCCACAATAGCAGGGCGTTCGCTAATAGAGGCACCCTTAGGTCTAAATATTCTCTGGCATCTTCTGACCCCCTTATGAGTTCTGCGTTTCTTTCTTCTCCTAAGATAACTTCTTAGATCTTCACAACCAGGCTTTAACAAACCCCGTCCATCTTTGTGTATCTGATAATAAATGAATTGATAAATAGTTTCGTGAGATATGCTTTCTCCTATCTCGGATTCAACAGTACCAGATATTTGTTCTGGAGACCATCTTTCCTTTAGATGGGCAATCACATAATCACGAACCCTCTGATTTTTTAGTCTGTCTTTCCTGCCTCTGCTTTTCCGTTTGATTAGCGCCTTTTTATGGGCTAATCGCGGAGCATACACCTTGCGCTCCAATGGAAGATTGCGCTTAATCTCTCTTGAAACAGAAGAAGGACTTCTTTTCAACGCAATGGCAATGTTTCTGATTGAGGATTTTTGCCATAACATTTCTTGAATTTTCTCTCTTTCCTCAATCGTAAGTTGTTTGTATTTCATAACACTTTAATAATACTCTATTTTATTAAAGTGTTGCACTTACTTATTGAACTAACTAAAGAAAAAGACCCAACAATATTATTGCTAGGTCTTTTTAGATAAGTAATTAATACTATTTAGTCAAAAAAATAATTACTTTTTTACCAAATTTTTTTCTATCTTGAAAAGTAACGTACTTTTCATCTACTAAAACATCTAAATCCTTAAAATTAAATTCCGCCCCAACTCTTTTTCTATGGTTCCAGTTAACAATTATTTCTATTTTGTCTTCGTCCAATACGGCTTCTTTGAATGTACTTCTAAGTTGAAAATCATAAGGGGACATATGTTCAAATTCTACTTTTTTATCCATAAGCCCTTTCTGACACTTAATAAATATTTCTAGTAATTCTTTTACCCCTATGCCTCCTCCGTTATTATTGCTATAAGCAATATCAATGAATTTCCAGAATATTTCTGAGAATTTTTCTTGAACCATTTTATTTTTTCCTCCTTTTGTTTTTTATGGTTCTTTTCTTTGTTCATATAATGTGAAGCAAGTATACATAAGAATATTGCTATCGATATCCAAGCAGAGATCTTAAAGAATATTTCTTTCGGACTCATCTTCTCTCACCTCTTTAATTTATCTTAGAAATTTTAATATTATTTTTCTCCATATTTATTTTTTAAAGTTCTAAAAATTATACGATGAAGTATATTTTACTAATAGTTAATTCATGAACAATAAGATATTATATTCTCAGCTATTTTTAAAAGTTGTTTTGGGTCTCCTTTTTTCGCTCGGCTGGGATTAAGTTCGTTGCCCCTATTAATCGGTATGAGATGAATATGGGCATGAGGGACAGCAAATCCTTCGATTATTAAACCAATTTTTTTGGACCCAATTGCTTGTTTTAATACTTTTGATAATTGTTTTACTATTTTAAACATTTCGGAGTATAAAGGTTCTTCTAAATCAAAAATATAATCAACATGTTTTTTAGGGACAAGGATAGTATGACCAGGATTTATAGGATTAATATCTAAAAAAGCCAAGAAATTTTCATTTTCCCAGATTTTATAACTTGGCAATTCTTTTTTTACTATTTTACAAAATAAACAATTTTCCATATTTATTATTTCATTATCTCGGCAAGCTCTCCTTCACATCTATTTAAATTTAATTCATTGTAAACTATTTCTTTAAATTCTTTATCTTTTTCAAAAGAACAAATCATTTCTAAATTTTCCCACTCCGGCTTTAATATATATTCAGGATATTTTATTTTAACTTGACATAGTCCTTGCTTTAAACCTACAATCTCGAAATAAGTAATTATTTTACCATTATTATTTACTTCAAATGTAATTTTTGCTGGTTTACAAATCTGATAATTTTCATTCATGCAATCCATTATTTTTGTTGATTCAGTTTTATTTATGTTGGGGAATATATTTCCACAATTTAAAACTATTTCAGGCTCGGATTCTTTCTGGTCTAAAGTCTTTACGGTAATTTTTGAATTCTTATCATTATTTTGCAAAAAATAAATTACTTCTCCAGTAATTATTCCCGTAATTATTATTATAAAAACAATTAACCATATTTTTACCGCACCTGATTTATTTTTCATATTTTTATTTAAATTAAGCATTAGATTTTATTTCAATAACGTCTCCATCTTGAACAATATATTCTTTCCCTTCTACACGGATAAGTCCTTTTTCTCGGGCGGGGGCAAAACCCTTAGAATCAATAAGTTTTTGCCAGTTAATGATTTCTGCTTTTATAAAATATTCTTCAAAATCACTATGGATTATTCCTCCTGCTTGGGGAGCAGTACTTCCCTTCTTTAAGGTCCAACCACGAGTTTCATCGGCCCCAGTTGTAAAAAAAGTAATTAGGTTTAGTAGTTTATAACACTCTTTTATTAGGGTATCCATTTTTAACTCTTTTGGCAAGCCGAAAGAGACACGTTTTTCAGGACTAAAATCATTTGCTTCAAATTCAGTTAATATATCAATAATTAAGAACGGCCAATTATTCTTCTGAAAAGTTTCTATTATGTCTGGAGAAACTTCATCTTTTGATCCGTTTAGTAGAAATAATCTTGGTTTTGTAGTTAACATCTGATAACTATTTAATATTTTTATTTCTTCTTTTTCTAGTTCTTGTTCAAATAAGACTTTTCCATTTTGCAAAAGCATTTGAGCCTTTTTCAAAACTATTAATTCTTTTTGAATCTCTTTTTCTTTTGTTTTAACCCTTAATTCTTTTTCTAAAGATAAAATTCTTTTGTCAATTGTTTCTAAATCTTTTAAAACCATTTCTACATCTAGGGTATCTTTCTCTTTCAAAACATCTCTTACAGACTGGGTATTGATAATTTTTTCATTACTAAAACAACGGAGCACATATAATATGGCATCTACTTCCCTAATATTAGCTAAAAATTTATTACCAAGCCCCTCTCCCTTACTGGCTCCTTTTACTAATCCGGCTATATCAACAAATTCTACAGTTGTATAAATCTTTTTGGCAGATTTTGTTAATTCTGCTAATACATCTATTCTTTTATCAGGGACAGCAACCACGCCGATATTAGGATCTATAGTACAAAAAGGATAATTAGATTTATCAACTTCTTTTTTTGTTATGGCTTGGAATAAAGTTGACTTTCCTACATTTGGCAAACCAACAATTCCTATACTTAAAGACATTTTATTTCATCATTATTTTTCGCAAATTACAGTAATAACAATCAGGATCATCACATGTTTTATCCCAAAATGTTAAATTAATAATTTCTTTAGCCGTTTTTTTAATTTCTTCTTCAACGTTCTTTAATTCATCTGCCGAAATTTCGAATCTTTCTCTTTTATATATACCATTTTTATTTGATTCTATAAAATCAATTTCTCCAGTTTTCATTTTATACTTACCATTTTTAAAATTATTAAGAAGTAAATTATAAAATACAAGTTGACGTTTGTAATTTCCCCTACTATTTTTAGTATTCCCTTCTATCTCATTTCTAGACTTGGACCTACCAGTTTTATAGTCTATTACATTCACATTATCAAGGGTATCCAAAATTTCCATCTTATCAATTTTACCTCTAATTAATATATTTTTGTCTATCTCTACCCCATTAATATCAAATTCATTAATTATATTAATATTGTTTTTCCAAGAATTATGATAATTATCATAATACTCAGAAAGGACAATTTTCCCCTTATCAAGCATTTCAATATAATCAGATTGTTTTATGGGTTGTTGGATTAATCTTTCCGAAAATCTTTTAATAAGATATTCTTTTCTAGAGTCTTTCCCTTTTTTAATTTGGTCAAAGTAGTTTCTTAAGGCATCATGCACCGCTGTTCCAAATATCATATATTTATTTGGCAATTCAGGGATGCGGATTAAATTTCTGTAAAAATACTTCCAGGGGCATTCAAGATAATTATTAAGCGCCGTAACAGATAGTCCTTGTTTGTAAAACAATTGGTTTAAAAATCCCTTTTCTTTTATGCTTGGTTTAATTAAAACAACCGGGGCAAATTCTATGTCTCCATGTTTGTCAAATTCTTTTTCATCTTCGGTCACATCAACATCTTGGATAAATTCTTTTTTAATTTCTTGTATAAATTGGCATGGTAATTGTTGCTTCCCGTCTTGGTTGTGCTCAGAATAGGTAATAAAAACTTGTTTTTTTGCTCTGGTTAATGCTACGTAAAATAAATTACGTTCATCTTCGTCGTTAGTATTGGAAAAATCTGGTTTTACTTTTTTGGTTAATAAGTAAACTTGTTCGGGAAGTTTTATATATTCATAATTATGACGATTCCCCCAGTGGCCATTAGTTGCGTTTATGATATAAACATAATTAAATTCTAATCCCTTTGCCTTGTGAGCTGTCATCAGATGAACACAATTTGGAACTTGCTCTAAAGAATGACTTTTTATTGAAACATTGTGTTCTAAGACAATATCTAAATACTTAAGGAATTTTTCCAGGGTAGAATCTTTATGATTTTGGACAAAGGATTTAATTTGTTCAAAAAGAGTATGTAATTTAATAATTTTTTCATTTGCTGATGAACGAGAAAGGATATAACCAAGAAACCCAGAATCTCTCACAATATCTTCAAATGCTTCAATGGCATTTTTATTATAAATTGATTTATTCCAAATTGATAATTTTTTACATAAGTCTCTTAATTTTTCTGTTTCTTTAATCCCGGCCTCTTTCATAATCTTTGTAGATTGGACTGCGTCATAAGGATTAATATGTTTAGAAGATAATTTTATTAATTTATATATGTCTAGGGGTAATATATTGAATATGTCAATATGTAATAATTCTATTAATTCAAGAGATGAACCAAAATTTCGTATTGCTTTTAAAATGATAAGCAGTTTTTTAATATCTTCATCATTAAGTACGTCTTGATCTGATTCAATAACAAAAGCAACTCCAACTTTTTCAAACATTCTAGCGATAGGAATAACGTCTCTATTCACCCTATATAATACGGCAATTCGGCTGGGATCTTCTCCCTTTTCAATTAGTTTTTTAATATTTTGGGCTAGAAAATATTGTTCTGTTTCAGGCTTAGAAAAAGCATATAATTTTATAGGTATTTCCGGGTATTTCTTTTCGGCTTTAAGCTTGTTAATTTTGGGGTTGAGGTTATGGGCTACATTTAAAATTGTTTGGGTAGAGCGATAATTACGTTTGAGGGTAATTAGTTTTACATTTTTATAAAGATTTTTAAAATATAGAAAGTTTTCTATTGATGCTCCTTGAAAACGGAAAATTGCTTGTTTTTCGTCTCCGACTATAAACAAATTAGGGTTTTGGTGATAATTAACCAATAGTTCTAAGATTTTGTTCTGAGCGCTATTAGTATCTTGATGTTCATCTACTAACACATATAAATATTGTTCTTGTAATGTCAAAAGTAAGTCTTTATTTTCTTTTAAAGCTGATCTAACTTGCATAATCATATCACTATAATCATAAAACCCAGATTTATGCATCTCGGATTGATACTGGTCGTATATTATACTAAGTTCTTTATTGCGGATAATATATTTTTCGATATCTTTATACTTGCCTTTCATATTCCCCTTATATTTGCCCTTTTGATGGTAAAGATCTTCTATCTTGTTAAAATCAATTTCTTCTTGTTCAATTATCTTTACAAATTCTTCGGGGGTTAGCCCTTCTTGTTTTAATTCATTAATAGCATTGATGATTGAACGAATATAAAAATATGGGTTAGAAAAAGGCCTTAATTTTTCAAATTTTGTCTGGTCAATAATTTCACGTATAATTTGAACCTGGTCTACATCAGAGATATTTGTATATCCTATAATGTCTTGGAAATAATCAGGATATCTCTTAATAACATCATTGGCAAAACTATGGAATGTTGTGATTTTTACTTGATAAGCCAATACACCAATAAGTTCTATCAAGTCTCTTTGCATAGATGCTACTCCGGACTCGGTAAAAGTAAGAGCCATGATTGCTTCGGGAGGTGTATCAGTTTTGTTCAGAATATTGGCAATCCGCATTGTAAGCAAATGGGTTTTACCCGTCCCAGGGCCAGCCACAACCATTACCGGCCCCTCTATTTCATCTACGGCTCTTTTTTGCTCGGGATTTAATTGTCGATATTTTAATTCAAAGTTATTCATATAAGCTTTACCAAGAAACTTCGTCAACTTTTTTTTCAATAGACTTATTTGTCTTTTTTCCTTTTTGGGCTGGACAGATATTTTTATATTCACACCAATCACATAATTTATTAATCCGAGGCAAAAGTTGTTTATCATTTTTAGCTTTTTCTAAAATGCTAGTTATTTTTGTTTCTAAATCTTTTAATTCCTCCTTTCTCCATTCTATTTCGTAAACCTTGGAATATTTAATATAAATTAACCCGGCTCTTATTTTTTCAGCAAAGGGATTAAGTTTGGAAGCAATAATTGCATAAATAGGAATCTGGACGTCATTTTCTATTATTTTGTCTATGGTGCTAAAAAAAGGCAACTTTCCGGTTTTATAATCCCATACAGATATAGAAGATTTTGAATCTTGGTCTATTCTGTCTATTCTTCCGGCTATTAAAAAGTTTCCCATATGATATTCCATCCAATCTTCTAATGATAAAGGTATGACTGAAAGGTCTGCACTGACAATATAATTTGTAAGCATGGTAATGGTTTTTAGCCCAAATGCTTTTTCTTGATCCACTGATTTAAACAATTTATTTCTTTGTTCAGCAGTCCAATAATTTTTGGTAAAATTATTTTGAGGAACTCTGGCCCAAGAATATCTGACCATCTGGCCAATATCTTGTTTCTCCCTTTTGTCTATTGGAATTTCTGAAATATCAAAGAAGTTTTTGAGTACCATATGAGCTACATTTCCAATAAAATTTTCGGGAGTATCAACAAATTTTGCTTTTACTTCTTTGTCATTGTGACACTTAAATCTGAAAGGACATAGAAGATATTTATTTAATGAGCTGGGAAATATTTTTTTAGGAAAGATATAAGCCATATATTTATATTTAATCTATTTTTATCTTAACAAAAAATCGCCCTAAAAGCGATTTTATGATAGTTTATTTTTATTATTTATTTTTTAGTAAATCAAAAATATAATCTCTTATTTTTAATTGTTCCTGAATACTATTTTCTAGCTCAATAGCTATAAAAGAAGAAAAATAATTTGCAGGATATCTTTTTAAATAATCTAATTCAGATAAATCTTCTAAATGATGAGAATCATATTTGACTTTATTCTTTTTTGAATAAGGATATTTTTTTATTGCCGAAATATGATTACATTTGATAGGATATTTTTCTATGACCTTAATATCATGTTGATATGCTTTTTTATCTGTTAACCTGACATTTTCCAAATGAGTAAAATCTAAACAAATTCCAGCATAGTTTTTAATTTCTTTTTCTTTTAGTCGGAAAGCAGTTTGGTTTTCAATGCTAATTATCTTTTTATACTTACTACAATCATACCCAAAAGGATATTGTTCTTCAGTATGAATATTAAAAACTTCTGTTTTGTAATTTTCTACTAAATAGTCTAATTCTGATAATTCCATGTCTGTTCTTATATGAACAAAAGGAATTTTTTCGATTTCTGTTTTTTCTAATAGTTTATAAAATTCTTTTCTTTCTTTTTTATTTATAGCAGTTAAAAAAACAAAAACCTCTTTTAATCTGAGCTTTTTTGCTTCTTCTATTTTATTTCGCCAAAGTCCCCTGCTAATTGTGGTAATTGTAGGAAGAATCTTTTTATATTTAATAGGTTTTATTTTCAATTATTTTTTTTATCATTGGCAAGACAAGTCTAGCTGCTTTTTGCCCTTCTAAAATACCTGTTTCACCCTCTCCTTTTAAAATCTTTCTCCAACCGAATAAAGAAGGATCCTTAATCAAAGGATTTATCACAATATCTGCTGACTTTACGCAATTTTTAGCTAAATGATATTGAAAATATTTAATAGTTTTTAGAGCTATTAAATAAGGATTATTTCCTATGTTTCTCTCTTTATTAAAGCGGCTTTTATTATCTAAATTTACAGCAATAACTATATCTGCTCCCATTTTTCTTACCGTTTCCACAGGTACAGATTCAGATAATCCTCCATCCCAAAGCATTCTTTCTTGTAATAATACGGGTTTAAAAAATAAAGGTACGGATATGCTAGCCTGTACAGCAGCAGCAACATTCCCCTTTGATATTTCAATTGGCTCAGCTGTTTGAAAATCAGTAGCTACTATTTTAAATGGTATTTTTAATTTATTAAAGGTAGATTTTTTTATATTGTCGTTAATAAACTTTCTTATCTTATTGCCATCAATCAATCCTCCTCTGAGAGAGGGGTCAATAAAAGAAATTACTTGGCGCCAGGAAGGAGATAATATAATTTTTTCTAATTTATGACTATTTTTACAGAATGCGTATACAGAACCAATCATAGCTCCCACACTAGTACCAGCAATAAAGTCAATTGGTATTTTATTTTTCTCTAAAATCTTTATTACTCCAATATGCGCATATCCCCTAGTACTCCCACTTCCTAGGGCCAAACCAATTTTGGGAATTTTTTTATTCTCCATTTTATTTTTTATTCATTAATACCTAAAAGTTCTACTTCAAATATAAGAGTTGACTTGGGAGGAATTGCATTTGGTATCCCATCGTCTCCATAAGCTAAATCCGAAGGAATTGTTAGTTTTCTCTTTTCTCCTATTTTCATTCCCAACACTCCTAAATCCCATCCTTTTATAACTTGACCAGCTCCAAGGTTAAAGCTAAAAGGCTCTCCTTTATCTATACTTGAATCAAACTTTGTCCCGTCTTCAAGTGTACCCACATAATGGACAGAAACATTATCTCCATTTTTAGCTTCTGCTCCCGTCC
>Ga0207997_1000365_pt1 | contig 22957 bp, 23 predicted proteins | sample AntAceMetag02UKN_FD_184777 | JGI IMG/M metagenome (GOLD analysis project Ga0207997, IMG submission 184777) | Saline lake microbial communities from Ace Lake, Antarctica - Antarctic Ace Lake Metagenome 02UKN (SPAdes) (version 2) | ecosystem: Environmental > Aquatic > Non-marine Saline and... | reverse complement strand
GGCCGGTGGCAATAGTTTCACCACCGGCTGGCGGGATGTTACACCTCAGCACAACGCCATGATATCAGCTATATTAGAATCTCCGGCGCATATTATTTGTACGCTCCGCAGCAAAATGGAGTATGTAATGGAGCAGGACGAAAAGACCGGCAAGACAACGGTTAAGAAAATCGGCCTTAAACCTATACAACGGCAAGGCGTTGAGTACGAATTTGACTTGATCGCCGACATGGATATCAACCACACAATGACCGTATCAAAGTCAAGGTGCTCCGTTGTTGACGGGCAAATCGTTTCAAAGCCGACGGCCGCGTTTATGACACCGGTAATTTCGTGGCTGAAAGATGGAGTGCAGCCACAGGTGAAACCGGCGTTTGTACCGGCGCAAAATACAAAGACGGGACCAACCACATTGAAACTAAATTCAAAGACGGATAGCAATCCGCCACAACTGGAAAATGAAGAAGAAAAGAAAACCGCTCTTATTAAATTAGTGAAGGAATTATTGACGAAAACGAAAACTGATCCGGCAGAGGTCCACGAGTGGTTGCACATGCGCGACAAGAAAAAACTTTCGGATCTGTCACACGAGGAGTTATTAGCGTATTGCGCGAATTTAAACGCGAAAAATCTTATCAATCAACAGAAAACCGCTTTTTAAAAAAGCAAGGAGAAAACCATGAAAGTAGATTCAACGAATTACGACGAGAATAATGAGGGGCAGGGCGTGCAGCCACAGGTTGGTATGTACCACGCGCTAATCCTACAGGCCGCGGAGAAAAACATTAAAGACAGAATGACGTTGGTTGTGAAGTTTCACATTGTAGAGGGTACAGTGCCGGGGCAGTCGGGCGCGGAGTATACAGAATTTTTCAGTATGACAGAAAAGGCAAAGGTTAGAATCGTCCGCCTGGCCGTGGAGTGTGGCATAATGAAAACCGGCGAGGTTAAGGAGATTAATCCCGCTGAATTTATGTACAAACAACTAATTATTAATCTGAAGGCCGATACGTACAAAGGTCAGGCAGGAGTGAAACTGGACTTTTTAGGCATGTGGAGAATGACACATGAGAAGGTTTTATCAGTGCCGCGTGATAAGGACATAGCGACGGCTGTGGTTGAAGACGTGAAACGAATGGAGACCGAGAGGGCTGGTTTAACACCGGCACCGATTGTTGTAGAATCTCCTGTGGCTGAAACAACCACAGACGCAGATAGCACATACGCCGACTTATAATTTTAGCATGGTGGTTTTTCTTTTATAGTAGCGAGGCGGCACTGAATTTTTTATAAACATTTCCATTCAGTCGCTGCCTCGCATTTAATTAAAGTGGCTTTAAAGGTTTTACAAACAGCTTGCAGTATTGAAGATATTACGGTGCAGCATTGTAATTTTGGTTTGCCGCCAAAGGGGGAAGCATGAAACAAATTATAGTAGCATTAGAATTCGATGACGAGGAATTGGGGCCACAATGGATGAACCACGATAACTTAAAAGCGCTACTTTATTCGGAGACCAAAACCAAAAAGAAATTGCTAAAAGTATTGGAATATCAGGAGCACATCGGGGTAGAAGAATGTCGCTGCCTCGCATTTTGGAGATGGATATGGAGACGGATCTGGAGATGAAGATGGAGATGGCTCTGGATATGGCACTGGAGCTGGCACTGGAAATGAATATTGAAATGGATTTGGAGCTGGTTCTGGATATGACACTGGAGCTAGCACTGGTTCTGGATATGGAGATGGAGATGAAGATGGCGCGGGAAATGGCGCTGGAAATGGATAGATAACTTATTACAGAAAGAAGAAATTATGAAAAGTTTACAGAAGTTTTTATTGGTCGGAATACTTTCGTTAATGATCCTCGGTGCGGGGGAGTCTGAGCAAGATCCTGCGGCTGGGTGGAATACGCCAACATTAAAGTTTGTGTTTGATGACTTGTATACTGTAGCGGGGATCTCGTTGGTTAAGCTCGAATTAGAAATCTACACAACCGCCGATGTGCTGGTTGCCGAGATCAACGTTGCGGACTCAAACGGGATCACACCTGAGCTAAGAGGATTTGTGCTGCCTATCTACGCCGATATCGAGGCTCTGCCTAATGAGTCCACCTATTGGGCACAGGGTAGGGTTATTGATACCGATGGTAATATTTCCGAATGGTCGCCGAAATTATGGTTCAGTAAAAACTGGCGAACTCTGCCCCCTCCGACAGGTTGCGTATTGCTGAGAAATTAACCGTTCACGCGCTGTCGGGTAGCTCACAATTTTGTCGGGGTATATAACGATAAATTATGGAAACTGAACTTGAGTTGAGAATAGTGCAGAGAGCCGAAGGCAGCGCGTTTTTTAATAGAGAGAAAGGAAAAAGTGAAAGACACCACCACCAGCACAGAACTACACGCAATCACACGTTTTAAAATTGCCAACTTTGGCAGTTGCAAAATCCTAAAATGCAATCTACCAGATGAGGTAATCACGCATTCAACCACGGTTAAAGTATTTACCACCGAGGAAATTAAAATAGATTGCGACTATATTTTTTATGGCAAGTATGTCACACATCATAAATTCGGCACACAGTTCCACGCGTCGGCGTTTACCGAGCATGAGCCACTAGGAGAGATTGGCTGTCTACGATACCTAACACAACTGCCCGGCATTGGTGGCGTTACCGCCGAGAAAATCTGGCGAAAGTACGGCAACCAGGCGATAAAAACGCTGCGCGAGAATTTTCAAAAAGTGTACGACGAAACCTCCGGGGTGTCGGTGAATGTTTTGCGCGAGGCGTCGGAAGAACTCCAGGCCAAACACGGCAACGAATATGTAATGACACACCTAATTGAACTTTTTGCCGGGTACGGTTTTCCGAAGGATTTATCCGCCAGGGTGATAAAGTTGTGGGGTGTGGACGCGCCACGCAAAATCAAGGCTGCACCGTATGAATTATTGAAATTCTCCGGTGTTGGTTTTCTGCGCTGTGACCAACTATATATTAAAGAGGGCCACGACCCCGCCGCACTTGAACGTCAAATGCACTGCATTCGGCATGAGATTAAACGAGACAGTGATGGGCATACATGGTTTTCGATACCATGGGCTCAAGAATGTTTAGAGAAACACATTGCCGGGACCAGTATAAGGCGGCGCGAGGCAATAGTAAAAGGTATTGAGGAGAATGTTTTCGCTGTGCAACGTGACGCCGACAATCCATATATTGCACTGGCTGAAAACGCGCGGGCTGAGGAGCACATTGCGGCCAAGATAAAAATGATCCTGGAAGACAAAGCCGCGTGGCCGAGCGTGGATCATGATACACTTTTGACGGACCACCAAAAAGAAATAATAAAACACGCGACACGCGACAGAATAGGTATTCTTTCTGGCAGTGCTGGCACCGGTAAAACCACAACCGCCGGACAACTAATCTATCACCTCATAAACCATGAATCAATCGACGAATCCGAAATTGCAATCGTTGCGCCTACCGGCAAGGCGGCAGTCAGGATCACCGAAGTTATGGCGGCCTCCGGCATACCGTTGACAGCCACAACAATACATTCATTTCTCGGCGTGCAACACGTCACAGAAAACTATGGCCAGGATTTCAAATTCAATTACGACGAAACCAACCAGGTAGAAAAAAAATATATTATTGTTGACGAGATGTCAATGCTTACCACCTCACTCGTGGATTCACTCCTCCGCGCACTACCCGACGACGTGCACATTCTATTTGTCGGTGACCTCGCACAGCTACCTCCGGTTGGTAGCGGCGCACCTATACGCGACATGATAGCGGCGGGTGTGCAGCACGGCGCATTGACAAAAATCCTCCGGCACTCCGGCGCAATCGTGGCCACGGCGTCGAAAATTCGCAACGGTGAACCGTTCGCGCTACCGCGTGCATTTGATTTCAGCCAGGATGAACCGGTGAACCTAAGAATTCAATCAACCGCCAACGACGAATATTCGCAACGCGCTGTGAGTAATACCGTCAATGAAATTTATACTTACAAATGGACTGAGACAAGACTTCATAAGGATCTAAAAAGAATGGTTCAAGTAGTTGTAGCCGTCAACAAAAATTCAAAAGTTTCGCGTGAAATTCTCAACCAAATGTTGCGGCTACAAATGAATGGTAAGAATAAAACAAACGAAAAATTCTGGATCGACGATAAGATAATCTGCCTGAAAAATCAGCACCTACCAAAATCCGAACCCACGGACCGCAAAGATAAGGACGGTGTCTACACCGCCAACGGTGAAATCGGCTATGTTGAAAAAATATTGCCAGGCTACTACGCGGTGAATTTTTCGGGCAATATTCTCGTTGTCCCGAAGGGCGACAACCTCAAACACTTTTCACTCGCCTACGCGATCACCTGTCACAAAATGCAAGGCGACTCGGCTCCCCACGTCATTGTTTGCATTGACACCTCTTACAATGCCGCGCGGATTTGTAATCGCTCCTGGCTGTATACGGCAATAACACGCGCAACCGAGCGTGACTATATAATTGGGCCGGAGGCTGTTTTTCGGGACTACGCCGGTAATGTTTCGCATACACGGAGAAAGACGTTTTTGAAAGAATTAATATTACAATAAAACCATTGACCACATTTTCACCTTGATCTTTCATCTTGTCTACGATAACATTTGAAACACTAAATCCAACAGACAACCAAAGAGAGAATCCCGCATGGTTGAAAATCGAGAATCACGCCCGCCACAGCAAAAAACACCACACCTACAACACCTACCTTTCACCATTCTAATAGACAAACGCGAAAAGGCACCGTACTCCTTCCACAATATCCCCGCCGACAAAAAACGCGGCGGCGGCATCTACCAGCCACAGACGGAAACAAAACACCTCGTCACCGGTGACTATTCAATTGAGGGGTACGAGCGAAAAATCTCCGTAGAGCGCAAATCCTTGTCCGACCTATTCTCCACGCTCGGCCAACGCCGCGCACAATTCAGGGACGAGCACCGCAGGTTGTCATATAAAGAATTCGGCGTGGTAGTCATTGAGGCCACCATGCAGGATATTATCAACAACCCGCCGCCATACAGTAAAATGAATCCCGAACTTGTATACCGCACCGTGTTGTCGTGGAGTACAACGTGCCGCGTGCCGTATTTTTTTTGCGGTGACAGGCGGTTTGCTGAGATAACTACGTTTCGCGTGTTGTTGCGCGCATGGCAGAAAATGCAAATGACACATAAATTTGAGACTGATAAATGAGGTTTCAATCCACGGTTATCTGATAGAAAAGAAAGAAACGACCACATGCACAATGATCTCAAGACACAAGTAAAAACCGCCGCACACGGCAACTGGCAATCAATAATCTCCTCAATCTCCGGCATAGACACCACCGTTCTCAACGGTAAACATCACCCGTGCCCACTCTGCCTCGGTAAGGACCGGTTCAGGTTTCTCAACTATGAGGACACCGGCGGCGCAATGTGCAACCAGTGTAGTCCAAGTATGGGCGACGGCATAGCTGTCATTCAATGGCTGTGTAATATGTCATTTCGTGAGGCATTGGAAACGATAGCAAGTCATCTCAATATTGAATTTAAGACTAAAAAACCCGCCAAGACGAAGACAGCCAAGACGAAAAAACCCCCGGCAAAGTCACAATTCACAAACGTCAACAAAAAACAAGTCGGTTTTACCCTCTACACTAAAAACGTCGCGGCAATCACCGTTCAATCACTAATAGACAACGACGCCGAATCGGCAACGCTCAATTCGGCAACCACAGTAATAAGACTACCCATTCACAACCTAAAACTAGAAACGCAGGGTTATATTTCTCGGAATGTAACCGGCAAACCAATAGTAAAATACCACGCCGACGGCACAACAACCTCAAAAAAGTCTATGGCGTCCAAAGGCGCAAAACCCGGCCTCATGGGTGCCTACGCGATTCGCAATATTGCCGACGCCGACATTGTCTGGAAGGTTGAAGGCGAAACCGATATGCTGGCCTTGCACGGCGCAATTTCAGAACTGCCACCGGAAGAAAGAATCAAACATGTGGTTGTGGCCTCCTCCTTCGGCGCGTCGTATTCTGCAAAATACACGCAAATTCTGCCGCTATTCAGATCCAAACATGTAATAATAATCGGCGACAACGACAAAGACGGGACCGGAGCGCGGGGAGCGCAGGACTGGGCTGCGCAAATAAAAATCCCGGCAACAAACGTTAAAATTCTCCCGCTGCCAGAAGAAACAAAAGACAGCCAAGGCGAAACCCAACACATAAAAGATGTACGCGACTTTTTATCCGCAGGCGGCACATTCACCGATCTCCTCGAAATAGCAGCTACCACGCCGGAGATCCCCGGCGAAGATGCCGACGTGCTTGCAATCAAGAAAACCGAAACGCAGGACAATCTCCGCAAAATAACAAACAGCGACACAATAGGCCGCGAATTTGTCGCGCAGTATAATAATAGTAGTAGTAATGCAGATAATACGGTGACATTTGTCTACCGTGCCGAAAAATTCTATTTCTACCTACACGCATCCTCAGATCCGGCAATTATTAACACCTCGACCACAACAACCGCCAGGAAAATAAATTGCTGGCAATCAGTTGAAGTCCCTTACATGGAACGTTTAATCCGGCGCTATGCAATTAAATACCTAGAAGGTAAAACACAAGACGCGCGTGACTACGGTGACGACGAGGCTATGGTGCCCAATATCAATCGCACGCTGATATCGGATGTCCTGGCTGCCGTAAAATCCTACGCGTATATGTCCTCCTCAATCCAATTTAACCAAATAATTGAATCCGATATCCATGATAACATTCTCGGCACCGGCGAAAAATACTGCCTTGCAATGGCCTCAAATATTCTCGCCGTACCAGCCAAGGCCGGTGACTTAATACGCACGTCGCCGCATTCTTCGTCATGGTTTTCGCAGAACATCCTCGGCTACGACTACACAAAAGAAGAAGATATACCGGAAGACACGCACCTCTTCAACTTTTTCGCCTCCTCATTCGCCGGGCGCACCGATAATATAAACCTCCTCCTCGAATATATGGCATACACATTATTCATACCGGACTGCCGCCACGAAAAAATACTATTTCTCGACGGCGTAAGTCGTGGCGGTAAAGGTGTTTGCACTACACTTTTTCGCGCACTTATAGGATCACACAATTGCTCGGAGATATCATTGAAAGACTGCGGCAAGGGGCCGCGCGTGGCACTTCTCGAAGGCAAACTCCTCAACATCAGTGAAGAGGAGTCCGGTTTCATTGACAGCGAAACCACCGGCTATGCAAAAATCATCGCCTCTGGCGAACCAATACTAATAGAGGAGAAGTATCGCGCACCGCGCACAATACAGCCGTCCGCCAAATGGTTATGTACAACAAACGAGTTTCCCACCATAAAAGATCGTAGTGAGGCGTTCTGGAATCGACTAATGATAATCAAATTCAGTAACACAATACCGGCCGAGGCACGCAATCCAAAGTATAAAACTGTCAAATACTGGTTAGAATCGGGGGAAATGCCTAAACTTTTCGGCGCCGTATTAAACGCGTATCGTAATATAATGCGGCGCGGCGCGTTTATTGTCCCGGCTGGCATGGCAGATTTGGTAATAGTTAAACAAGATATTAGCAACCCCATACAAATGGCTCTAAAAGAACTCTATTTCAGGTCGTCGGTGCCGGGCCGATCAATAGTAAAGGCACGTCTGCACGAAAAAATCCGCGCATGGCTACGCGACAACGGCCACCGTGAATATGTGACTACTACTAATATTAATACCGGTGTAGAGAATGTTTTTGGTAGCTTGCGAGAAACTCGGCCACGTATACCCGGCGAAAATAAACCACGTAGTTTCAGTGGTATTTGTGACCGCACCGAGTGGCTACCCGAAGAGGTTGAAGAAGAATCAGCCAAAGAAAATAATAAAAACACGTCGCAGCCAGAGGAGAATTTACCACCAAAGATAGATTTTATCGATGAAAATTTGGCCGACGGCATTGATAATATTGACGAGAATATTGACGAAAACAGTGACGATACCAGTTTCAATTTCGGCAGCCAGGATGGATAAAACACACGGCCGAAACTCACCTAAAAATTACCTAAAATACTCTCTTTTTTATTACAGTTCTTTAACCACCTCATCACTGAAATTACGGTACCAGAGAAAGTGTGGTACCAGCAAATTCACTATTTCACTTTTCGGCTGCCAGAAAAAAGTTGTGCCGAAACGAGAAATTGATATCTTTTTTCGCCTTTTCTGTATAGTGGTACCACGATTCGTGGTACCGGTACCACGATTTTTTTGCCAATGGTACCACTTTTTTTGTCATAACTCTTTATATATATTATACTTATCTCTAGTGGTACCATTGGTACCATGATTTATTAAAGAGTTTTGTATACGAATTAATGGTGTAATTAATAAACGCATTAATATGTATAGGGAGAGTGTTCAGAAAATCACGGTACCAACGGTACCAGTGTTATAAATGTTTATATAATATCAACTTACGACAGAAAAACTACGGTACCAGACGCGTAGTGGTACCACGATAACGTAAGTCTATATCACACAATGACTTACAAAACGTCTATTTTGGCTAAAAATTTTATAGAAAAAACTTGACTATTATATATAAAAGGATATGATGTTGTATGAAAGGAGTCAAAATGAAAACACAAAGACTCATGCTAACACTTGAAGGTCAGCAATACAAAGATTTAAAAGAAATGTCTGAAAAGACAAAAGTTCCTGTGGCCGCAATGATTCGCCGAGGCGTTGACTTGTTTATTGAATCTAAGAAGGGGAGGGTGGAGAGGCTATGAAAACCAAAGAAGAGATAGCGACGGCAAAAAAAGAACATCTTAGAAAATATTATATTAAATATAAGGATTCTCGCAGAGCAAGCGAAAAACGTTGGAGAAAAAAACATCCTGAGAAGGCAAAGGAAATTAGAAGGCTATGGAACAAGAAAAACCCTGAAAAGGTAAGGGAGATGGAAAGGCGTTGGAGAAAAGCCAATCCTGAGAAGAATAGTGCACAAAGGGCAACTCGATATGCCATAAAAACAGGTAAGATCGTACGGCCAACATTATGTTCATTCTGTAGCATAGTATGTAAACCTCATGCACATCACAGAGATTATGCAAAACCTTTAGATGTTCGTTGGTTATGTTGTAAATGCCATATGTTAATTCATAGAATGAGAAAAATGGCATAACCGTTTTGGTTGAAAACATCTTCAGTGCATGATATAAAAGACGTGTCGTATAACATTCTACTCTTTAGCCGGGCGGCGTGGTTAATTTCCTTTACGCGGCGTCCGGCACTTTCTGCATCCTCTCCTGGCGGTAGGCGTTGCTGACTGTCAGTCATATACTTTACACTTGACACTTTACAATCAATCTGTTATAATGTGTATTATTATCAAACACGTCAGACTTATTTAAAATTAAAATGACTGAAAAGGTAACGACGCAATCCCGTGCCAACACAATTGGCACCAATGGTTCTAACATTGCTACCGATCTTGTTAAACTCGCCATACCTATTACCTCCGTCAAGCTCAACCCGGCCAACACACGAAAACACGAACCAGAAAACATAGAAATCCTCAAAAACTCCTTATCTAAATACGGTCAACGCAAGCCGATTGTCGTGCAAAAGAAAAATATGGTAGTAAGAGCCGGTAACGGTTGTCTTGCTGCGGCGACGGCGTTGGGTTGGACACATATTGCCGCCGTGGTGGTTGACGAAGGCTCAACCGATGCGACTGGGTACGAAATAATGGATAATCGCTCGGCGGAGAAGGGGAGCGATTGGGACTTTGAAATGCTGGGACAGCAACTTTCAGCGTTGAAGGAGGAGGATTTTGACCTTGATATGGTTGGGTTTTCTGATGACGAGTTTGGAGAGTTGTTGGACGAGTTGACGCCGGAGGGAGAAGTTGAGGAGGACGAGGCACCAGAGGCTGTTGATGATCCGGTTGTTAAAACTGGTGATTTGTGGTTGTTGGGGGATCATAGGTTGTTGTGTGGTGATTGTACGAAGGTTGAGGATGTTGAAAGAGTAATGTGTGGCGAGAAAGCGGATATGGTTTTTACCGATCCGCCTTACGGTATGAATTTAGATACGGACTATTCCAAAATGCCGAGGGGGAAAAATACTTACAAGCCGGTACACGGGGATAATAAGGATTTTGATCCAAAAATAATATTCCAAAATTTTGGTAATGCAAAACGTTTTTGTGTTTGGGGGGCTGATTGGTTTTATAATTTTATGCCTGTTGGGTTTTCGCCGATTGTGTGGGACAAACAACCATATACATGCGAGGCAGGACCACAAGGTCATTTCGAACTTTGTTGGGTAAAACCAAAAGAGAAACGTAGAATAATACGCCATTTGTGGACGGGATATACTGCCAAAGAAAGAAAAGAGAAACGAGTACATCCAACACAAAAACCGATTGCTGTATGTGTTGATATAATCTCCAACAGTGAAAATAATTTGGTGGTCGATCCCTTCCTCGGTTCTGGCACAACACTAATAGCAGCCGAACAGCTCAACCGCCGGTGCTACGGCCTTGAAATCTCCCCGGCATACTGCCAGGTGATTCTTGAACGCTACCGCAACCTCACTAATGAGGAACCGATTTTAGAGGCAACCGGGAAACCTTTCTCAGACATTTTACCGAGGATTGATAGTGGTAAAACCTAAGAAAACAACGAAAAAGGCCAAGAAAAAGAAGAATCCTGTTCAACAGGATTCACCAGGAAAGTCTGGCCGAAATGAAAAAGGACAGTTTAAACCTGGTGTGTCGGGCAATCCAAAAGGTCAACCAAAATCAGCTATAAATCTTGCAGTGCTCTTGCGTAAGGAGTTGCAGGAGATACCAGAAGATTTCGGCGGTAAGAGAATCCCGACACAGTTTAGGAATAAAACATGGGCCGAAATATTCATTCGCCGGTTTATGGGAATTGCCATCGTAAAGGGCGACGTCCATGCAGCCAAGGAGATATGGAATCGCGTTGATGGTAAAGTGCCAGACAAAATAGAATATAAACTTGACGAGAACTGGACAATGGATTACAACGATTACGATTACGACAAAGGTAAGAAGGATAAGTAGTTAGACATAACGTCCGGCCGTGAGGCCGTGCAAACAGCGCCGTGAGGCGCGGAGTCAATTTATGGCAGAGGCGCCGGTAAATAATATGGCCACGAGATTGCGTGCGAGGTGGTCTGTATCACCGCCTCAAATGCAATTCCTGAATTCTCAGGCGCGTTTCCGTGGTTACATCGGCGGGCGCGGATCTGGCAAGACACATGCTGGATGTCTCGCCGCGCTGGATCTCGCTGGACGTTCTAAATGTGACGGATGTGTCGTCGCACCGACATACACCATGTTGAAAGATGTGGTTGTACCTCTTTGGACAAAACTTGCACGTTCTATCATTGCGTCATTTTCCAAAACAGCTATGACGTATATCCTTCGTAATGGTAGTAAAGTTCTCCTTCGTACCGCCGACCAACCAGACCGCCTCCGCGGCCTCAACCTCACATGGTTTTGGGGTGAAGAGGCAGCACTTCTCGAAGAATACCTATGGTTGATCATGGTCGCAACACTGCGTGAATCAGGCCGGGCGGGCCGGGGATTCCTCACAACCACGCCGCGCGGTAAGAATTGGATCTATAAGAAATTTCTTGTTGACAAGAATCCTGACTTTGAATTGATACACGCAACAACCGCCGAGGCACCTTTCCTCTCCGACGAATTTAAATCCATGATGGATTCTGAATATGGCATCTCGTGGTTTGCTAAACAAGAACTCATGGGAGAGTTCTGTGATCCTGAGGGGTCGTTGTTTCAACGTAAATGGTTCGACATAGTTGATCCTCTGGCGGTCCCGGACATGTCGCCTATCATTCGTGGCTGGGATTTAGCAACCAGCACGCGGACACAGGCCGACTTCTCGGTCGGTGTAAAGATTGGCGTTGACGAGAAACAGGATATCTATGTTCTCGACGTCACGCGTGGCAAACAAGAATGGCCTGACACACGACGCATTATTGTGGAAACGGCACAAATGGACGGGCCGGAAACAATGGTGCGCGTTGAAAAAGTCGCGTTCCAAATAGCAGCAATTCAGGAACTTATGCGGGAGCCGGAGTTGTTCGGCTATGATCTTGACGGTGCTGAAACAGAGGGACGGGATAAACTCACTCACGCGTTGCCGGTCGCCAGTCGCGCCAAGGCCGGGAAAATCCATTTAGTTCGTGGAGCGTGGAATGCAGAATTTCTTAACGAACTCTGTGCATTCAGTGGGGACGGTAAGACGCACGACGATCAGGTCGACGCGTTGAGCATAGCGGCGCGTAGTGTTATGGATTTTGCAGCACCGAGGTTTGATTGGGCATGAGTATAATATCAAACGTTTTAAATAAATTCGGGTACATGTCGCGGCGAGACATTGACCGGCGTGCAAAGGAGATCGGCACATTTAGCCACGCCACTGGGTCAATGTTCTCCACGCTCAACACCGGCCACGACAAACTCAAACAACCGTACAAACAACACGCCTGGGTATATTCTTGCATCCGGCGCCTGGCCATGAATGTTGCGGGAGTGCCTTTCAAGCTGTACTCCGGTGACGCGAATAATCCACGTCTGATTGAATCGGGGCCACTATTTGACGTTTTCAACCGGCCAAACAATCAGTGGACAACTACTCAAATGTTTGAGGCGGTTGTCACATTTCTCTCCACTGGCGGCACGGCTGTCTGGGTAATGGATCGTGAACGTGAAACGCGGGAGCCACGGGATGTGTGGCCTTACCCAAAAGACAAGTTCAAACCGATATACAACAACGAAGATGAGTTAATGCACTGGGAGTTTCGTAAGACAAGCACTAAAACATTGATCCTACAACCCTACCAGGTGCTACTGTTCAAATATTTCAATCCTTATAATAACCTGTGGGGGCTGGCGCCGTTGACGGCTGCGATAAAGTCAGCCGAGCAGGATCACCTCGCGTCAAACTTCAACGCGGCGTTTTTTGAGAATGGCGCACACGTTGGCGGCACCGTGGTTTTTAAACGGCGGCTACAACCGGAGCAGCGCAAACAATATCTCAATATGTTTGATAGTAAACATAAAAGTGCTGGCAATGCATTTAAGACGGCGTTTCTTGAGGGTGAGGTTGAGTATAAAGAGCGCAGCGTGTCGCACAAGGATATGTGTTTTCTTGAACAGAAGAAGTGGAGCCGGGATGAAATTTGTGCGGTGTTTGGTGTGCCTAAGGCCGAGCTAAGTATTTACGAGGACATCAATTATGCGACTGCCAGGAGTGCGGACAAATCGTTCTGGACGAAAACACTCGTGCCAATATGCCGATTGATCGAAAGTGTGTTGCAGTCGCATTTTTTCTCACAACTGTCGGGTAAAAACATTTTCGGGCGTTTTGATTTCTCCGTGGTGGAGGCGTTGCAAGAAGATTTTGACAAGAAGGTCACGCGAGCGAAAACACTATGGGATATGGGCGTGCCGTTCAACATGATTAATGCAAAACTGGATCTCGGTTTTGAAGATATTGACAGTGGCGGACAGGGCTATCTGCCAATGGGATTAATTGAAGCTGGGACCACACCTCCGGCCGTGGCTGCGGCGCAGGGTATACCGTCGGAGAAGAAATTGAAGGGGATCAAGGCTAAAGTCATCGATCCTGAGTTTGAGATTGTTGACAAGATCATCCATACGCCGGAGCAAGAGGACCAGTGGCGTGCATTTATTAAGGCAACCGGGCCGATGGAGCGCAAGTTCAACGAGTCGGTGCGCAAATATCTTGACCGGGTAAAGAAGTGGATGGGGGCGCAACTCGCCAAGTACGCCAAACCAAAAGACATTCCATTGTCGGCGTTGAAACTCTCGGCGCAATGGGACAAGGATCTTAAATCACTGGCTGGCAAATACTACCAAAAACTTGCCGTGTCATACGGGTCGGTTATCGAGGATAACTTGTCAAAGATTGGCATTGAATATACGTTCAATGTTTCCAATCCGGTATTTGTTGACCGGTTGAAGATAAAGAAAAATAAGATTGTCGGTATTAATGATCGTATGCGCGAGAAGGTGACGGCGAAAATAGCCAACGCGGCAAAGGTCAACCAGACGATGAACGAGTTGCAAGAGACAATCTTTGGCACAATGAAAGACACGCGTGCGCGAAGTTTGACTATTGCACGAACCGAAACGGCCGGTGTGGCTAACGAGCTATCTTATGAGAGTTATATTGACGCCGGGGTTAAGAAACACATGTGGCTGGCTGCACTTGACGAGGTGACGCGTGATTCACACCTCGATGCAATGGGCCTCGGTCCAATATCCATCGGTAAAGTTTTCGGCGCGACTGGTTGTAAATTCCCGGGCGACTCAAGTGGAGCGCCTGAGGAGGTAATAAATTGCCGATGCAGTTTAATAGCAATAAAGTGATAACAGATTATGGATTTAGATTTCAAAGAAATTTCAGCCATTGCAGGTTTGCTGTTAATGTTTGCCGGGACCGTGGGAGTTTGGATGGATGCCGTGGTGAGAATTAAACAATTAGAAAAAGATATTTCGGGTGTGAAAGCTATGCGTACAAATTGCGACGCGCGGTTTAACAAGATATTTGAATTGATACAAAATAATGAACGAGAGCAAACAAGCACGTTGACAGCCATACAAGTATTGATGGCGGCAACAGTGCAGCGCCTTGACGATTTGATTCAGTGGCAGAGAAACAATGGAGGTCCAGAGAATGGATGATACGAAACAGTTAAAACAATTTGCGACAATGACGTGTGACGTTAAGGAGGCCGATGGTGAAAATGATCGTGTCTTGCGATTCGTTGGCAGCACGGCGACGCGTGATCGTATGGGTGACGAGATTGATATTAAAGGATGGCAAACAAAAGCCTATATGAAGAACCCGGTTTTCCTCTGGGCGCACAACTACTCCGAACCTCCAATCGGCAAGGCTGTTAAAGTTGAGAAGACCGATAAGGGGCTGATTTTTGACATTGAATTTGCACCGGCGGATGTGTATCCAAAAGCAGAACAAATATACCAACTATACAAAAATGGCTTTCTGAGAGCCACGTCCGTCGGTTTCAAATCGTTGTCCAGTGAGTGGATTGACGACACCACGGAGGAAGAGGCAAAGAAGAGAAAAAAGACACCTGATTTGCGTGCCGGGAAAAGTTTCGCCAAACAGGAGTTATTGGAGCTATCGGCTGTGCCTGTACCTGCCAATCCTGACGCGTTGATGACTGCCAGAACGAAGGGGTTCGATGTGCCGGAGGAGTTGTGCCGGGCGGAGGATGTCCGCCGGTGGATGTATTCTCGTAGCGGTGATATGACTATGCAGGATGTCGGCGACGAGCTGCGCAGAATAAGCAAACTGCTGGAGGATTTCATGCGGGGATCTGAACCGGGAAGTGAATTAGACGACGATGACGACGACGATGACGACGACAAAGAACCGGAGACTAATAACGACGATGACGATAAGCCAGAATCGAAACCTGACACTGAAGCAACGTCGCAACCATTGGATGTGAATGCGGATGTGGAAGCCGAGCCGGAGGAGATATCCGAAGGCGATGACGTGACCACGCAACCAGCCGATGCGAATGCGGATGACGATGCAGATGTTAAAGACGACGATGATGACTATATTGAAATCGTTGATTGATTTTGTTTTAAATTAAATTTAAACTTTTAACGAAAGGTTCTCAATCATGGGAGAAAAAATTAAAAAAAGTGAGTTGAAGTCTCTTATTGGCGACGCTGTCAACGAGGCGACAAAACCACTCAAAGAGCAATTGGAAGATGTTGAAAAACGTCAACCGAAAATAATCAAGGGCCATCCCGAAGACGCGAAACAAGAAGCAGTAGTGCCTGAGAAAAAGGTCAGCGATGTTAAATATACCGTGAAACGTCCGCGCCATGACGCCGTACCGGAGGATGAATTTTCTTTCGTGCGTTTTGTCAATGCACAGCGTTTCGGTACATTTGAAGGTGCGCCTTTTGAGAAGTGGGCACGCGATCAAACAGTTCAAAAGGACACGCCTTTAACCACATCAACATCATCAACCTATGGCGGTTATCTTGTTGGCGCTGAATTCCTACCGCAGGAGTTTATTAATTACTACGAAGCAGCGCAGATCACCAGGCAGGCCGGGATGCGAATTCTTCCTTGTACTGGTACTCCGGTGAACATTCCAAAGCTAACCTCTGGGGTAACAACTTACTGGGTTGCTGAGAATGCCGAAGTTACTAAGACAGACGCGGTACCTGGTCAGCTCCAATTAACTCCACATCTTGCAACGGCAAGAACGCAGATTTCGAAAACATTGTTTCAGACCTCACGCGGTGCGGCTGAAACTCTGTTGCGTCAAGACATTGGAATGTCGTTAGGCCGAGCGATTGACCTTGCGGTTATGGAAGGTTCTGGAGCAGCCGGAGAGCCAACAGGAATGGCAGAAACGGCGAGCATCAATACTGTGAGCGCGTCAAGTGGCGCGATTACTTTTGCGATGTTACATGACATGGAACTTGACCTCCAAACTTCAAACGTTCGTTTTGCAAAACCTGCATGGTTGATGCATCCGAGAACTTGGCACGCCATCTCAGAGATTGTGACAGGACTCTCTGGCGGAACTTCTGATTTCATTTTCAAGGGTCAACCGGAACTCGGAGTTCAGAAGTCGGTCCTCGGATATCCTGTTTATCTTTCAACAGCCATTGCAATAACCAACGGCACAAGCGCTGCTGAGGCAAATGTCTTTTTGGCTGACATGGATGATATAATCCTGGCCGAGTGGGGTGGCATCGATCTTGCTGCAACCGACACAGGTGGAGATGCCTGGAAAGAAGTAGCCGTCGAAATTCGTGCGGTTGCAACTTTGGATGTTGGCGTTCGAAATGCCGGATCGGTTTGTTTGATTTCTGACACCACGAGCTAGTGTCGGTTTGTTTTTAACTTTAGCAATGTGGGCGCCTTCGAGGCGCACGGGGGTGCCTGCATTTTTTTGATTTGAATTGCGCATGGAGGCCCAACAATGAAAGACCAGATGAAGAAGTGGATCGTCAGAAACAATTTTTGCTATCGCGTAAACAAAGACACGGTTCACAATCCGATGGAGATTTTCGAGGCGACTGACGAGCAGATTGCAAGTCAGAAATGGAAGGTAATGCTGTTTAAGGATTTCGAGGCGGAGATGAAAAAGATAGAGGCAGAGAAGGATAAGGCGGCGGGGCGCGAACGGCCACCACGGAAACGATCACGCGGACGGCCGCCACGAAGTGAAACAGTTGAAGTTGCGGAGGCTCCGGTAGACAGGGCAATGTGAGATGAGGTAATGGTAAAATTATGGATCTGACAACAACCGAGCGCATTAAAGAGATGATTAAGATTGACGCTGATAATACAACAAGCGATGCGGTGCTCAGCAATCTGATCAACTCAGTATCTATCATGGCGGAAAACTACATGGGCCGGAAGATTGAGAGCACAACATACACCGAGTATTTTGATGTTAATATTGGCGGCGAGTATCACAGCCTGAAAGCATATCCGGTGACTTCAATCACAACTATACATAATGATGCTGATTGGACCTATGGCAGCGATTCGCTGGTGAGCACGGATTCGTATCAGTCGAGCGACGAAACCGGCCTTTTATACGTTAAGACAAACGCGATGATTGCCGGGTTCAATGCGTTGAAGGTTGTCTATATTGGCGGCATGGCTACTGTGACCGAGGAGTTGTTCGACGACTACGCTGATTTGTCGCACGCGATTGAAAGGCAAGTGGCGTTTCTTTATAAGACACGGACCAAGGTTGGCGCGTCGAGTGTTAATTCTAATAGTGGCGGCGTGTCTTGGGACTTGGGGAAGATTTGGATGAACGATGTCAAGTCAATTTTGGATAGTTATAGACGGGTAATGTATGCCTGACCGTGCAATAAAGATAGAAACAAACCGGAAGGTTCTTGAGAAGGCACTTGCTGAGATAAGCAGGAATGTTCCGAAGGCCACCAAGACTGGATTTAAAACATGGGGCACTACTACGCTCGGCAAGTTTGTGGGTCAACGTTTGGCCGGGCGGCCGGGGCTAAAGAAACGCACGGGTGATCTTTCACGAAGTTTCTTTTTTAAGACAACCGGAACGATGGTAGATGGTAATGTTGTCGGGTCGTTTTACACGCGGAGTAAGTATGCAGCTATACATGAGTTTGGAAAAACAATAACACCGAAGAAGGCAAAACGATTAGCTGTACCGGTGCCAAATGGACCGGCACTTACTGCGGCTGGGGTGAATAAATACAAATCACCGTTGAGGACTACGCTGCCAAAGTCGCATCATTTCTTTGTACATAAGGCAGATAGCGGCAAACTATATCTCTTAGGTGTAGATAAAAACGATGCTGACGCGGAACCGGTAGCGTGGTTTAGGTTGCAACTGTCAGCGACGATCAAGCCACGAATGCACTTGAGAAAAACTATTAGTGCCGAACGTGACAATTTAATTAATAGGTTGGGCGACAGTTGCCGGGGGTTATTCGATGGCTGATCCGAGAAGCACGCAGATCCTCGATAATGTTGTGACAACGATCTCAGCGATTACGGCCGGGGCCACGTACAGCCAGACGGTGAGAGTTTGTAAACGTCTCACATACATGGCGCAAGAGTTATCAGAATTCTGTGCGGTGTTTATTTACGACACGGGCGTTACTAAGGATTATTTAGCAAGTACGATAACAAATTGTCAGCAGTCGATAATGTTGGATTGCTGGATTCAAGATGACGACACAGCGGACGCAATTGACCAACTGGCGGCTGACGTTGAAAAGGCGTTGAGTGTTGATATCTCTCGCAATGACTTGGCATATGACACGAAGATCCAGGCGGTGCGGAAATTTATTAGCGAGGACATGCAACCAGAGGGTAATTGTGAGATTGACGTTTTAATTAATTACAGACACGTTGAAGGCGATCCATACACAGGTATTTAATTTAACCAAGCACAACCGGGAGGTTGAGCGTTTTACAACGCCGTGAGGCGTCGGAGGTTTTTATGGTTTTACTGGCACGGAAAAAACAAATGATTGTCAGTGTGGAGGCGACGAAGGGCACGATAGAAACTATCACAAACGCCGACGTCGCAATCCTGGCTGAGGATATCGAGTACAGTTTGGGGACAGAGGAGATTGTACGCGATCCACTACGTTCGACGTTCTCGAAGTATGAAAGTATACCGGGGGCACAGATTGCAACGGTGACCTGTCGTTGTGAAATGAAGGGGTCCGGTACAGCAACCATGGCGCCGAAGTGGGGAACGTTGTTGCAAGGTTGTGGTTTTGCGGAGACGATCAACACCGGCGACATTGACTACACATTAAAGTCAGCCGAGGCCGATTCCGAAACGCTGACAATAGCGGTTTATAATGACGGGCTGTGTTATATTTGCTACGGCGCACGCGGTAATGTTTCGTTTGAAATGAATGCAAACCAAGTCGCGTATATGAATTTCACCTTTGTTGGAATTCATAGTTCAATTACAGACGCAGCAATGTTGTCAACGCTGAGCTACGACACAGGCATTCCTCCGGTTTTCAAGAACTCCAGCACAGCGTTCAACATTGACGGCGCCTGGAATGACGCGGTTTTCAGTACATTCACATTAGATCTGAATTGCGCCAACGTGCTACGCGAGGACGCAAATGCAACCAATGGTTTGTCTCATGCTATTATTAGTGATCGTGATCCTGCTGGCAGCATTGATCTTGACGCGGTGTTGGTTGCAGCGCAGGCCTTTTACACTCACCTCACAACACCGACGGCCGGATCAATAACCACAACCTTAGGCACTACGGCGGGTAATAAAGTTACACTGACTGCCGACAAGTTGCAGGTACTTGGAATTACAAATGGTGACAGAGACGGAGTAGCTACTTTTAATTGTGATTTTAAACTGCGAACTGCTGGTGGCGACGACGACGAGTTGACAATAACACACGAATAATTTTAACGATTATGAATAATATCAACGATTACAGGAGGCCCAAACAATGATTGCTCAATCGGTACGCGAAGAGTTCGATTTCATTTTAGAAGAGGATAAAAAACTGCCAAAGGAAGAGCAGACTGTTTTTCGGCTCCGGCCATTGACGCAACGTGCGACAAATGAGATAGAGGATATCTTGGGTCAGAACTCCGACAAAGGCGGGTTTCCTGTTGGCACGGTAAATTACAAACTTCTGCGTGCCGGTCTTATTGGCTGGACAAACATGGGCGGCGTTGATGCCGGGATAAAAGATCAGGTTTTCGAACATTGCATTCCTGACAGGATGATGCTGAGGCTGACAACGGTGCAGCGTACACAGCTATCAAATGCAATTTGGGGTACAACAAATGTGTCGGACGACGATGCAAAAAACTAAAGATGGCCGTTGCCATATCCGAAGGCGAGTTGAAACGGCCGTGTCCGAATTGTACGGACGAAGAGAAACGCGATTACGGATGTACGGAGGACGGCGACGAGCGATATTGGACGAAGTTAAAGGGCGATAAAGACTATATAAAAAGGTGTCCATACAGCATGGTTAAACGTGAGCATATACGCATAGTGCAATCGGCGAGTCTACTTGATTCCGGCATTCTGCCAGACGCCGGCGGTTGGCTGGATCAGGCGTCGAGTTTCGTTAAAGCTGTGTGTATAGTTTCGGCTGCAAAAGCGGAGGCACGCAAGGATGGCTAATCCTACACTATCGGTAACAGTACAACTTAAAGACTTGTTTAGTAAACAATTCAAGGGTATGGCTAAGGGTTCGGCTACGGCTGCCAAGTCAATGAGTCGAACTGTTGGACGAAGTTTTAATCGTGTTGGCCGGTCGATGAAAACACTTAGAACTTCTATAGGTAGCGCTGGCAAGGCGTTTCTTAGTTTGAAAACTGCGGCGGTAGCAATAGCGGCATACATGACCGGGCGATTGGTGCGCGGTATCGTTTCGGCGTCGACGAGTTTTGAGGGATTGTCCATTGCAATGAGCAATCTTACCAAAGAAGCCGGAATGGACATGATCGCCACGATGGAGGGTTTGCGCGTAGCAACGCGTGGCGCCGTTGACGACAACGAGTTAATGCGACAAACAAATCAGGCGTTGTTGTTGGGTGTTATAAAGTCAAAAGAAGAGATGGGTGCGTTAGCTGAGGCCGGGCGTCGGCTCGGTGCTGCAATGGGAATCTCAGCAAAATATGGTCTTGAGAGTTTAGTAAAAGGTATCGGCAGGCAATCTGTTTTATGGCTGGACAACCTCGGTATTTTAGTCAAACTCGAAAAAGCTCAAGAGGACTATGCGCGATCCATAGGCAAAACTGTTGATGAGCTGACAGACGAACAAAGAAAAACAGCATTTCGCACAGCAGCATTCAAGGCGGCCGAGGATAAGCTGAAAACTTTAGGGCCGGATGTAGTAATGGTATCAGAATCCTTTGCCAGGTTTTCAGCAACGATGTCGAACTTAGGAACAAAATTATCTGTAGAGGTGGCTCCTGAGTTTGCTAAACTGGCTGATACATTCACCGAACTTGCACTTGATAATTATCCTGAAATGGTGGCGTTTTTAACTTTTGTTCTAAAAACGCTAAGAGAGTCGGCTAAATTTGTTAAGGAACTTCGTAATCTGAAGAATATTTTAGGTGGCGGCAAGGATGTGTCCGGTCCTTCAATGCCAGCAATAAAGCCGAAGGTCGGTGCTGTCGGTGGTCCAACGTGGGCAGAGATCAATAAGAGAAAAGAAGATGACCACACTTATGGTTTGAGATACATAAAGGTAAAGCGTGAGTTCGGAATAGAGAATAGAAAAGAATACGGATTTCCTACTGTAGAAGAGTGGACCAGTATGCAAAAGGAGATGGACGATTACGAAAAGAAATTTGAAAAATGGAAAGAAAGATCATCGGAGGATTGGTTCGGCGCACAAACTGGTCACTACAGTAAAACTGTAAAACTGCCAGATGTAGAAGTCGGACTGGGACCGTTTGAAATTGCAATGGATCAAGCTCTTGAGGCGAAAAAAGCTGCTGCAAGTGCGGCCATTGATTTTGCTGAGGAAACACGACAATTTAATGAATCTATATGGGGCGCAACAAGAGATGCTGTTGTCGATTACGTCAATTTTACCGGCACGGTATTGGATCAATTTGCCTTTGCTGTTACCGACACCTTCGGCGCGTTAGAAAACACGTTGGGTAATGTTTTCTTTGACGCCATGACTGGCAAGATGAAATCATTCAAAGAATACGTGCGTTCTTTTGTGCAGGACATTACAAGTATTCTCGCGCAAATGCTGGCGAAACAGGCCGTGTTGGGATTGATCAACGGGATAGGCGGTTTATTTGCACCGGGCACAACAACAACATCGGCGGGTGGCGTAAATTCAATATCGCCGACAATGCCTGGTGTTGATTTTAATGCTGGCGGATATGGCGGCAATCTTGCTGCCAGCGGTGGAATCTATGACAGTCCGGTTATTGCAGGCGAGGCCGGAGCCGAGGCAATTATCCCTCTGCCAGGAAACAGAAAAGTGCCGGTTGAACTTTCGGGAGGCGGAGGCGGTCGCGTGGTCAACGTGTCGTTTAACATTCAAACAAACGACGCGGGGAGTTTTCGATCCTCTCTCGCGCAAAACCAAGACATGCTAACAAAGATATTTCAAAAGGCGCTCGGTAGTGATGCGCAATTGCGCTCGACTGTGAGAGCGGTGTAATATGGTAGCAACATTTATTATAACACCTGAATTCAGTTACAAGACAACGGCCAATTTTCAAACGCTGCAAACACCGTTTGAGTCCGGCGCCGTACAACTACGTGCCA
>Ga0207997_1000364_pt1 | contig 22991 bp, 26 predicted proteins | sample AntAceMetag02UKN_FD_184777 | JGI IMG/M metagenome (GOLD analysis project Ga0207997, IMG submission 184777) | Saline lake microbial communities from Ace Lake, Antarctica - Antarctic Ace Lake Metagenome 02UKN (SPAdes) (version 2) | ecosystem: Environmental > Aquatic > Non-marine Saline and... | reverse complement strand
ATTTACTTGTTGTATCAAAACAGAAAACAAGTATTAAATAGGCCAGTTTACCTAATTAATGAGACATCGGGGGAGTTAGACATTGAGTAAGATTTGGGGATTTATAAAAACACATTTTATTACAAAGAAATTTTTAACATTTGGAATTATAGGCGTACTAAATACCGGAATTCATTTAGTAATATACAAAATTTGTTACAATTATATTCAAATACCGGAAGAATTTTTCTTATCAATAGCATTTGTGTCTAATTCAATAGCTTTTATTTCAGCTTCGATTTTTTCATATTTCGCAAATGCAATATATACGTTTAAACCAAAGAAAAAATCCACTAGTCAGTTTAGTATAGTGATGTTGGTATATTTCACAAGATTATTAATAAGTTCTTTATTAACGTCTTGGTTTGATTACATTTTCATTAATTTGTTGAACTTCGATTATAATACTTATAATTATTTAGAACTTTTAGCACCATTATTAGCTTCTGCTTTATTAATACCTATAGCATATTTTGCATTAGATTGGGTATTTAAAAAAACAGATAAGGAAATAGACTGATATACCTTTAATTTAATTAGTAAATGATATAAAATAGAAATATATAGAAAGGCGTGGTTACATGGACAATTTTACTATTTGCTTATTAACAACTTACTTATACGCTTTGTTTATTTTGATGCTAAGAATTAAAGTATCTTTCAAAACAATTCAAGCTTTTAAATCACTATTATTGATTCTAGCAGTCTCAAGTTTAGTGTTTTTAATTAATTATAATGGTGATTTAACATTATTTGTGAGAATTATTGTCTTTATACCTGTGCCTTATATCGTTGTTATGACGTATATTTCTGAATTAAGTAGAATACTTAAGAAAATTGGAATAAGTAGAAGCATCAAAAGGCCTAGAAAAACAAATAATGAATTAGCAGAAGAGTTACTAAGTTCTGTCGAATTTTTATCTAAAAGAAAAGTAGGAGCTTTAATTACTATTGAAAGAAATGTAAATTTAACCCCTTTTATCAATAAGGCGTTATGGATTAATGCAGATTTTTCTAAAGAATTATTAACATCAATATTTATTCCTTCAACACCTTTGCACGATGGTGCTGTAATTATTAGAGGTAATAAAATATTATGTGCTAAAACATATTATCCATCAACAGAGAGAACCGATTTGCCTATGACGTATGGTACAAGACATAGAGCAGCTATTGGGATTAGCGAACAAAGTGATGCTTTAACAATAGTTGTATCTGAAGAAACCGGTTTTGTTAGTGTAACTATTAATAGACAAATGGAATATAACGTTAGTAAAGAAACTTTAAATCTATATTTTGAAAAGTTTTTGCAAATAAATTAAAGCGCATAAAGCGCTTTTGTTTCAGTAGAAGGTGATATCTTGATTCAATATGATTGTATTGTTAATAGTAATAATTTATACGGTTTAACTGTAGCGCTTTTTCTTGCTAGAAAAATGCGTAAGGTACTAGTAATTCAAGATTATTCAAAAAATATCGATAGTTCAGAAATAGTAGATTTTACCGATCCAGAAAATAAGAAGTATCATTTTGAGTATAATTCTTTTGCGATTACTTCTGGAATGGATATGAATGGATTATTGTATGAGTATCTAGATGATTTAGGATTAATAGATGAAATAAAATTCACCAAGATATTTGAAGATAATATTGTTGGTTTAGATAACAAAATAAAGAAAAGAATTCACACTTTTAATCAATTAAAAGTGTATTTAGTAAGAAATTATCCTAAATCAAGAGATCATATTCATAGATTCTTTGAAGATTTAGATAGGCATTATGAAAACTATATCTCACAGAATATAAATTTGTTGAGAAACAATGAATATACATTGTCTTCACTTATGATTGAGTGGGGAGATTTTAATTTATCTAAGCTACTTAAAAAATATTTTGCTTCTGAGGATTTAAGAAACGAGTTTTCTTTAAATAGTAATATTAACGGTTTAGATCTTGAGAAAGTGAATTCTTACAGTTTCTTTAGTAATTATTTTATGGGACTTAAAAAAGGATTTTACTATTTTCATAATTCCGAAAAAAAATTAAGAGAACAATTGATTAGAAAGCTTAAACTAGTTAATCCTAAAATAGTTATTAAAACTCGAATTAAAGAAATAATTAAAGATGATAATGGTAAAATCAAGTCCTTTGTAGATAAAGATAACGTTGAATATGTAGCTAAATTTTTCTTTGTGGAAAATAATCCGGTCAAGTTTTATAAGAATAATTTTAAAGATTTAGATGAAGACATTGAAATTATCAAAAAGTATTATCCAAATTTTGAATCAAAGAAACGAATGAATACTATATATTTAGCATTAAATCAATACCCTAAAAATTTAGGGGTTGAAGAAGTATTGTATTTTTTCAAAAACCAAAAGGATTCAGATGAGCAAATTATTAAATTGTTTAACTATTCCTTATTTACAAATGCAGATAAAAGGAAAAAACAAGGCTTGATATGTTTGGACTATTCATTTGATGATGGTATAGGCGCTAATAAAGAGTTAATTTTAAAACGATTATATGAAGCTTTTCCTAAACTGAAAAAAGCCATTGTTGGTGTGAGAGAAGGAAAACCAAAGCCATATATAACTATGTTAAGCGAAAAGGAATACAGAAAGAATCTATCTATAAACGAATTGATTGACATAGAGTCATTTGAGCACATTCAAGTATTTAATAATCTTTATGTAGGATATAAATATTATCGTCCTGAAGCAGGGAATTTTGGTATTATTAATCAAGCGATAGTGTTCGCCGATAAGATTGAAGATAGACTTTATTATGGAGATGATGAGGGAATTTTCCATTACTTAAATAACGAAGAAATTATGACTATGATAAAGCATAATTATAATTTTGAAGAATTTGAGGACAAAGAAATTCATATAAATTTCCATATAGGTAAAAACAGTTATTATATAAGAACAAAGAAGAAAAATGTTGAAGTTCATTTTGGAAAACATTCTTCAGCTGATTTATCAATTTACACAACCAATGATACACTTTCAAATTTATTGTTAAAGAAAACGACATTTGATGAAGTTTTACAGAGTGGTTCATTAAAATATCGCGGAAATAAAGAGCTTTTATTTAAGACCGTAAATGCTTTTGGGTTAGATGATTATCAAGAGTATGACCCTTTAGAATTTAAAAAATCAAAATACAAAAACATGGGAGCTAAATTCCTCTTTGGATATTTCTTTATATACACACTTGTTTGCTTGTTGTCAAACTACATCAATGGTATATATATTTACCCTATTGCTCTAGCATTAACTGGTGTGATAACTTATTTTAAAATTAGAACGTATAAAGAAGTATATTGGTTCGATATATTCATTAACTTTATTTTATTATTAGGTGTAGTATTATCTATATTCTGGACCACTTTCAATCAAATGAGGTTTGATGATCCCGCGTTAGCGATAATGGCATTAGCACTTTTAATTTCCGTATTTAGTAATCATCCAATAGTATTCCATTATACTAAGTATGATAAAGCTATTGATTATCGAGGTTCTACTTTATTTAAAACTATTACAAATGGTTTAACATTTATGTGGGGATTTATATTTTTAGCTGAATTAGTTGGTACTTATATTACTGGCCAAAGGTACGTTTCTGTACTTTACAATTTATATTTTGTGGGTATATTCCTAATGTATTTTTATCCAGTCATTTATGTTAATACAAATATAAAAAAATAGGAGTTTATTAGACTATGAATGAAACGTTTATTTATATCTCCTTAGCTTTAATTGTTCTTTTGTTTATCTTGAGTTCACTTATCTATAAAAAAATGAGGATTTGGAAAATAATACTTATAATTCTTACAGGAGGATTATATATAGTGTTGAAGTTTTTCCCAGATTTAATTACATTTATTTTAGTAGAAAAAGCTTTGGAATATTTTACTTACTTTATATTTTTTATCGTAGTTTTATTAGCGATTACGTTTAAAAATAAAATTAGAATAACACAAAATCTAACTGATTATGATTTCTTTGAATTGGAAAAAGAACTTGGCAATGTGCAAGATGTTTCTGATTTGTTAAGACTGAGATTTATATCTACAATTGGTTTGTTAAACGAGGGATTAATTTTCTATAATAATGATTTAGAAAGTATGTTTGTGACTGAGCAAGCTGCGGCTATTTTATCGACTAAGAAAAGTGATTTTGCTACGGATGAGTATTTAAAAAACATCCACAGAGAAGACCAACCCGAATATTTATCGGCAATAAAAAAGGCTGGTAAGAAGAACCCGAATTTTGAAGTTAAATATAGAATTTTAAAGAACAACACATATATCTGGGTTGTTGAAAAGGGACACTTATTCACTCACAATAAAAAAGATTATTTAGTTTCTTCGTTAAAGGGAATTGATTTGAAACTATTTCCAGAAACAATGATACATGAATTGGATTCTATTCCTGACGAATCTCAATTAACTAACTACTTAGTCCAAGCGAGAAAAGAAAAGGAAGTCTTTCATTTAGTGTTGATGCATTTAACAAATATTCCTGATATAAATTATCGTTTTGGTAGAGATGTAGGGAATTTAATGATAGCTGAATATATCAAAAAAATGAGATATCATTTCGCGCGCGAGCATAATTCAATATTTAGAATCACAGGGATTGAGTTTGCATTAATTATTAAAGAAGAACAAAAATTTGATGTATTAAAACGCGCTTTAGTTAGCGGCGGTGATTTAATTAATTTAAAATTAAATATCGGAGGAATTCAACAGGTGGTTTACCCTAATGTTGGTATAATTAAAAATGACCCTTGGTCAAATTATGAGGTAAATGATTTTATAAATTTAGGACAAAAAACATTAGAAGAAGCGATAAGAAACAATAAAAAGAATTTTTCTATATATGGGGAGTAGATTATGTTTTCAGCTGTAATAGTAGCCGCAGGAAGTGGCGAAAGAACTGGGCTTGGATATAATAAGATTTTTTACAAAATTAAAGGTAAAAACTTAATTGAATATAGTGTAGATAATTTCACAAAGGATGAAGACTTTGCTGAAGTTATTATTGTTGTATCAAAAGAGGATTTAAAAGAAGCTAGAAAAATTTTCTCTAATCCTAAAATTAAATTCGTTATAGGTGGAAGCAGTAGGCAAAAATCTGTTTTTAATGGGCTTAGCTTAGTTAATGAAGAGTTTGTTTTTATTCACGATAGTGCTAGACCCAATATTAGTTTAGAAGAGATAGAGAAGCTTAAATGTTCTTTGAAAGAGAATAATGCTGTAATCTTGTATATGCCTGTAAAAGATTCTATTATTAAGTTCACTAACGGAGAACTTTTAGAATATATTGATAGATCAGTTGTAGGCTTAGTACAAACACCACAGGCATTCAATAGTAAGCTAATAAAAAAAGCACACTCTCTAGCTATTAAAAGTAAAATGGTATATACTGATGATGCTAGTTTATTCAGACAAGAACTTAAACAAAAAATTACAATTATTGAAGGCAACGAATTAAACTTTAAAGCAACAACAAAACACGATCTTTTGTTATTGGAGGAATTATTATGATAAGAATTGGATTTTCTAAAGATGTACATCACTTTGTAGAAGGAGAGCCTTTTATATTAGGTGGAATTGAGATTGATCATCATAGTGGTCCCAAGGGACATTCAGATGGCGATTGTTTATTGCATGCTATAGCAGAATCACTTCTAGGAGCCTTAGCTTTAGGGGATTTAGGTAAATTTTTTCCTGATACAGAAGAAAAATATAGAAATTATGATTCTCAATTAATATTAGGAGAAGTTTTTGAGTATATATATAAAAAAGGATATGAAATATCTAATTTAGATTGTATGATTTCTTTAGAACAACCAAGATTAAGACCATATGTAAAAGGAATGAGAAATAATATAGCTAGAATTCTTAAATGTGATAAATCTCAAGTATCAATTAAATGTACTACTCATGAGGGATTAGGTTTTGTTGGTAGAGAAGAAGGCATTTTATGTGAAGCAATAGTTTTGCTTGATAGAACTGAATTTTTAGTAGAGTAACTAGGCTTATTATAAGCCTGTTATTTTTCTCAAGTGTTTAAAGCTTGTGAAAATAACAAATTATGATAAAATATTATATGCTAGGAGAGAAGAAATATGTTAGAAACAATTCATGGAGAATTTGAAATAGTTAAAAATTACAAAGATGCATTTATATTGGATGATTTTAACAAACGTTATATTGATATATTTAATATATATCCATATATTGTTGGAGATTATGCGGCTGGAATGTTAAGGTTCAAAGGATTTTCAGAAAAAAACCACAATCATATTCCAGATTATATAATTGAATCTTGTGCACCTAATTGTGCATATTATATTTTAAAGAATCCAAATTTTAATCCATATTTGGACAGAAGAGAATAGAGGGATAGTATGACATACGAAGAAATTATCATCGAAATCAAAGAAGTATTAGAGATGATTAGACCATATATCAATAGAGATGGCGGAGATATTGAATTCGTAAAATTTAAAGATGGAATTGTATACGTTAAATTAATGGGTGCTTGTGTTGGATGCGCTGGATTTGATGACACTTTATCCGAATTAGTAGAAGATACATTATTAGAACGTGTACCTGGAGTTATAGGGGTAGAAAACGTTTGGTAGGAGGAATTTTATATGACAAATTTAAACATGAAAGATATTTGTTTAAATCTATTAGTTGAAAGAGGAGTAGAACTTGAAGATATTTCGCAAATTGTATTTGATTTACAAAAGAAATATGTTCCAGGATTAGACTTGAAAACTTGTGAAAAAGCTATACATAGAGTTTTAGACAAAAGAGAAGTTCAAAATGCAATTTTAACCGGTGTGGAACTAGATATTCTAGCGGAGAAAAAGCTTTTGTCAGAACCATTACAATCATTAATCGATAACGATAATCCTTTATATGGTATTGATGAAATATTAGTTTTATCAATATGTAATGTTTATGGATCAATAGGACTTACTAATTTTGGCTATGTAGATAAGACGAAACCAGGTATTATTGGTAAGCTTGATGAAATGGGTAAGAAAACAAATAAATGTAATACATTTTTAGATGATATTATCGGAGCAATAGCTGCAGCTGCAGCAAGTAAAATAGCTCATAACGCTTTAACAGAATAAATATTTGAAGACGAATAAGTCTTCTTTTTTTTATAAATTTCTTTATATATTTTTATATAGATGTTATAATATATATAGTTTTTGAGGGGTGTTTATTATGAAAAAAGGCGACATCGTCAAAGGTAGGATTACTAATATTAAGCCATTTGGAGCTTTTGTAAAAATTAATGAAACAGTTGATGGAATGATTCATATATCCGAAGTAAGCAACAGGTTTGTAAGAAGTATAAATGACTATCTTAGTGTAGGGGATGTAGTTGATTTAGAAGTAATAGAAATATCAGGAAATAAAAAAGTTTCCCTTAGTTACAGAACCCAAAATATAAACGGACGAAAGAAGAAAGAGATAATAAATTTAACTCATGGATTTAAATCGTTAGCTAATAAACTAGATGGATGGATAGAAGATTATTATAAAAGACGATGATTTTTCAATCGTTTTTTCTTTTTGTAAAAATAACATTGTGATATAATAAGTTGTAAAATTTTTCGAGGAGGTTGAAATGGAAAAGTATATAAGTTTAGATTATAGTTATGCATTACCTTTCATAGAAGAAAATGAACTAAAGGCTATACAGTCAGAGATAAATAAAGCAAGAAGAACATTAGATGAATCATCAGGTCCCGGAAATGAGTTTTTAGGTTGGGTTAATTTACCTGCAGACTATGACACAGAAGAGTTTGAAAGAATTATTTTGGCCGCTAAAAAGATTAGAAAACAATCTAAAGTATTAGTTGTAATTGGTATTGGTGGATCTTATTTAGGGTCTAAAGCCGCTTTGGAATATTTAAAGTCTTATTTTCCTAAAAGAAGAAATATTGAAATATTATTTGCTGGTCACCAAATGTCTTCTACATATTTAAAAGAATTAAAAGAATACTTAAAAAATAAAGATTTTTCAATTAATATAATATCAAAATCAGGAACAACTACAGAACCAGCAATTGCTTTTAGAGTTTTAAAGAAGTTATTAGAAGAAAAACATGGAGTTGATGGTGCAAAAGAAAGAATCTTTGCAACTACTGATAAATCAATTGGAGCTTTAAGACAACTATCTGAAAAAAAAGGGTACGAAACTTTTGTAGTGCCAGATAGTATTGGTGGTAGATATTCTGTTTTAACAGCTGTTGGATTATTGCCAATAGCAGCTTCTGGTGCAAATATTAAGCAAATGATGAGAGGTGCTAAAGCTGCGAAAACAGCTTTTAGCAAAAAAAGTATATACAAAAATGATTTGCATATGTATGTAGCTATTAGAAATCTTCTCTATCGCCAAGGTAAAAAAATAGAAATGTTAGTAAACTATGAGCCAAAACTAAACCTTCTAGCAGAGTGGTGGAAACAGCTATTTGGAGAATCTGAAGGAAAAGAACATCTAGGTATCTTTCCAGCTAGCGCAGCCTTTTCAACGGATTTACATTCTTTAGGCCAATACATTCAAGATGGCGAAAGGATATTATTTGAAACTGTAATAAATATCCAAAAACCAGCTAAAGAAATGTTTGTTGAAGAAGATGAATTAAACCTTGATGGATTAAACTATTTGAAGGGCGAATCACTTGATTATATTAACAAACAAGCTCTAAAAGGTACCCTTCTAGCACACAGAGATGGCGGCGTTCCAAACTTAGTAATTAACATTCCTGAATTGAGTCCATATAGTTTTGGATATATGGTATACTTCTTTGAATTAGCTTGTGGTATTTCAGGATATTTATTAGGAGTGAATCCATTTAATCAACCAGGAGTAGAAGCTTATAAAAAAAATATGTTTGCTTTACTCGGCAAACCCGGATATGAAGAATTAAGAAAAAAATTAGAAAATAAGTAATAAAAAAACCACTCATTAATTTGAGTGGAATTTTTTTGCGACGTCTTTTTTAAATTCTTTTTTATTAAATGCTATAATTTCTCTATTTGCAACTTTTTTAATATGAATATTATTTACTCCCTCGATAACTTCACCATCAGTTTGGAAGTAATGATTATCCATAACGTTGATTTTAATGTCTTTACCCCTCAAAAAAGTAGCGTATTTCTTAAAGAAACGGTGTGAACCAGAATAAATGGTAAGAAATAATAGCTGTATGAGTAAGTTGTTTAAGTTATGAGCTACACAAACTTCAAATTCATCACTAGTAATGTCTGCAAAAGGAGCTACTTTCATTCCTCCACCAAAATATTTACCATTTTGAATAGCTACAAAGAAAGTTTTGTAAAATTTATGTGTTTCTCCATCAACAGTTACTTCAACGGTTGTTTTTCTAAATTTTATGATTGTTTTGAAAAAATTCTTAAAGTATGATATTTTACTTTTATTTTTATCATTATTTACATAATGACAAACCATTGCGTCAATACCTATACCGGCTCCATTTATAAAACGAACATTACCTGAGTTTGTTTGTGCCTCAGCAATGGTAATATTGCCTTTATTTATTCTTCTTAAACTTCTAAAAAGATCATTTCCAGAACCAGATTTAGCAAAATATAAGTTTTGTTTAATTTTAGAAACATCAATATGATTAATTAAATAATTTATTGAACCATCTCCGCCTAGATATAAGATATCAGTTATACGAGGTGATTTTTCTAAAAATTCATTTAGGTTGTCAATTTTTAAGGTTGATCTAATCATAAATGGAATAGAATTTTTCTTGAAAAATTTAACCATTTTGCTTGTACTTTTTCTTGACTTTTTATTGTTTGATAATGGATTATGAACTATCAAAAACATTTTTATACACTCCTAAAATGGGTTTATTTAATGCAATATCATAGATATTATAGCACAAAATATTTAGATAATTTAATTATGTTTTGATTACAAGTTATATATTTGTAAAAATAATCAAGTTTTGTAAGTTTTGTGATATAATTTTATTGTAAAAATGATTTAGTAAAGGTGATTAAATTGGAAATTAAAAAATATATTAAATCACTAGAAGACACAGATTCTCTAGCAAAAGTAATTGAGGAAAATTTGTTTCCTGGTTTTATATTGGGATTAACTGGTGATTTAGGGGCGGGTAAAACGACATTTACTAAGTATCTTGCTAAACACATGGGAATTCAGGACAACTTGAATTCACCGACTTTTACTATACTTAAAGTATATAATAATAACTTAGATTTGTACCATATGGATGTATACAGACTTGAAAATATTGGTTATGATTATGAATTAGATGATTATATATTTGGTAGTGGAGTAAGTGTTATAGAGTGGTATCAGTACATTAAGAAAATGTTACCGGAAGATATTTTAGAAATAGATATTAAAGTAATAGATGAAAATAACCGAGAATTAGTTATTAACGGGAAAGGAAGGTATGAAGAAATTGTCAAAGATATTGATAATAGATACCGCGACTAAATTTATTTACTTAAGTTTAGTAATTGACGGTATTGAGAAACAATGTGTTTACCAAGAAGGTATAAATAATCATTCTGTTACGATTATTCCAAATCTAGAAGACATGTTAAATAAAGAAAACCTTTCTTTAAGAGATTTAGATGAAATAATCATAGGTGTGGGCCCAGGAAGTTATACTGGAGTAAGAATAGGTGTTACTGTAGCTAAAATGATAGGGTACTTAAATCACTTTAAAGTATCTCAAGTATCATCATTAGCATTAATCGCTTCAGCATCTGATAAGGAGTATATTATTCCAAATATTGATGCTAGAAGAGGGAATGCATTTATGGCGCTAATAAAACAGAAAAATGGAATATTAGAATATATAAAACCTGATTGTTTGGAAAATATAGACATATTTAAAGCTGCTTGCGAACATGAATTTGATTTTATAAGCGAAGGCATGCCCAACGTAAATAAAATAATAGCTTCTGGATTATTAGAAGAAGTTAAAAATGTTCATGAATTAAAACCAAATTATTTAAGAATTACAGAAGCAGAAAGAAATAAACAAAAATGATAGATGTTGTGATTAGAGATATGTCTAAATCAGATATTTCGACAGTTATTAAATATGATGCTGTTATGATTGGTGAAACCATTGGTGAAACCACGATTAAGGATCATATAAATAATAGTAGTTTAATGAAATATCTAGTTATGGAAACTAAAGATTCAAAAGAATTTATAGGCCAAATAAGTCTTTGGATTGATGAAGACAAAGCTCAAATAAATAATTTCTATATTGTTCATAAATATCAGAAGCAAAAATTAGGAAAAATGTTTTTAAATTATGTTATTCGTTATTTTAAATCGTTAAATATAAATGAAATTTCTCTTGAAGTAAGAAAATCAAATGAAGTTGCTATTAATTTGTACAGGTTATTTAACTTTAAACAAATTAATGTTAGGAAGAATTATTACAAAAATGGAGAAGATGCATTATTTATGTATTTAAGAATTGGAAGTGATTAAATGTACGTTTTAGGTGTAGAAACAAGTTGTGATGAAACCAGTGTGAGTGTTACATTAGATGGAAAAAAAGTACTGTCAAATGTAGTGTTGTCACAAATAAATATACATAAAGAATACGGCGGAGTTGTCCCAGAAATTGCTTCAAGAGAGCATATTAAGGGTATAACATACGTTTTTGACCAAGCTATTACAGAGGCAAAACTCAGATATGAAGATATTGATTTAATAGCTGTTACCAAAGGTCCAGGATTAATAGGATCTCTTTTGATTGGGGTAAATGCTGCCAAAGTAGTTAGTTTAAATTATAATATTCCGATTATTGGTGTGCATCATATATCTGGACATATTTACGCAAGTCATATTCAGAACGATATGCAATTTCCATTAATTGCCTTGGTTGTTTCGGGCGGACATACAGAATTAATATTAATGAAAGAGCATTTTAGTTTTGAAAAACTTGGTGAAACTCAGGATGATGCTGTCGGAGAAGCTTATGATAAAGTTGCTAGAGTATTGGGATTACCTTATCCTGGTGGACCAATAGTTGACAAATTAGCTAGAAGCGGAAAAGAAGAATACCATTTTCCTAGACCAATGATAAATTCGAATGATTTTAATTTCAGTTTCTCAGGTTTGAAATCTCATGTAATAAACTTAAGTCATAATATGAAACAAAGAAATGAAAAAATTAATGTTGAAAACTTCTGTGCAAGTTTCCAAGAAGCTGTTACTGATGTTTTAGTCCAGAAAACTATAAAAGCTAAAGAACATTATTCTGTAAAACAGATATTAGTTGCTGGCGGTGTAGCCGCAAATTCTGGTTTAAGAAAAAAAATGAAGGAAAGCATTACAGATATTCCTGTATACTTCCCTAATATGGTATATTGCACTGATAATGCAGCTATGATTTCTATAGCTGGTTATTATAAATATCAAAAGAAAAAGAAGTACGATGATCTTATGTTGAATGGATCATCTAGACTTAATTTAGTAGAGGAGAATTGACATGAAAATAGAATCTAATTTTATAAAAACCATTATGGAAGAAGATTTAAATAGCAATAAAGTGAGTGAAATTGTAACTAGATTTCCCCCAGAACCAAACGCTTATTTACATATAGGACACGCAAGAGCTATTATAACGAATTTTGAACTAGCTAAATTATTTGACGGAAAAACAAATCTTCGTTTTGATGATACAAATCCAGTAAAAGAAGATAGTTCTTTTGTAGAAGCTATTAAGAAAGATATTAGTTGGTTAGGTTATGAACCTGCACAAATCCTATTTGGTTCTGATTATTTTGATAGAACATATGATTTAGCTATAAAATTAATCAACAAAGGATTAGCTTACGTTTGTGATCTAAATCAATCAGAGATGAGAGTATACCGTGGTACTTTAAAAGAACACGGTAAAGATTCACCTTATAGAAATCGTTCAATTGCAGAAAATCTTGACTTATTCGAAAAAATGAGAGATGGAATTTATGCAGATGGTGAAAAGACTTTGAGAGTTAAAATCGATATGGCCTCACCTAACATGAATATGCGTGATCCAGTAATTTATCGTATAATTCATATTGAACACCATAATACAGGTAATAAATGGTGTATTTATCCAATGTATGACTTTGCACATCCGATTCAAGACTCTATTGAAGGTGTTACACATTCGTTGTGTTCACTTGAATATGATGACCACAGAGTATTATATGATTGGTTTATAGAAAAATGTGAGATGCCTCATGTACCACACCAATATGAATTTGGTAGGTTAAATATTACCAATACTATTATGTCAAAAAGATATTTAAAACAACTTGTGGAAAAAAAACTAGTTAAAGGATACGATGATCCTAGAATGCCTACTTTAGCCGGTTTAAGAAGAAGAGGATATACTAGAGACTCAATTGTAAAATTTGTTCTAGGAACAGGACTTTCAAGAATTAACTCAACTGTATCTAGTGAAATGTTAGAAACTTCACTAAGAAATGATTTAAATTATAAAGTAAAAAGAGTGAACGCAGTAATAAAACCATTAAAAGTAACTATTACAAATTATCCAGAAGATAAAATAGAATGGATTGATGTTGAGTATAGTAGAGATAACGAAGAATTAGGTTCTAGAAAAATTGCATTCGGAAGAACTGTATTTATTGAAAAAGGTGATTTTTTAGAAGTTAAACCAAATAAAAAATGGAAAAGATTATCACTAGGAATTGAAGTAAGACTAATGCATGCATATTTTATAAAATGCAATGAAATAGTCAAAGATTCTGAAGGTAATGTTGTTGAGTTACTTTGTACGTATGATCCTATTACTAAATCAGGTTCTGGATTTAAAGAAAGAAAACCAAATGGAAATATTCATTTTGTAGAAGCTAGTACTTCTAAAAAGGCGATGTTTAATTATTTTGAACCATTAATGTTAGACTCTGATTCAAAAAGAGATATGGTAGAAAGATTAAATCCAAATTCATGGAAGGAATTTATTGGTTATGTTGAGATTTCTTTAAAAAATACAACCAGTTTAGATAGATTCCAATTTATTAGAAATGGATATTATGCAACTGATTATGATTCAAAAGATGATCTTTTAGTGTTTAATCGCATTTGTGAATTAAGATCTAGTTTTAAATAAAAAAAAGCCGTATGCAATTAAATTGCATACGGTTTTATATTTTAGTTAGCCATATAGAATGTATATAAATCCATTGTGATAGAAGCAGAATCATCTGATAGAAGAGTTAGTGTAAGGAAATCTATATAATATAGCCTTTCAATACTCTCTAAATTGTCAATGTAATCAAATATATCATTGTAATCATCAATTTGTATTACTATTTCGATTCTAACAAACCTTAGGTCTTCATCAACATTTTCTGAAAATGGTGTATCAACATTGTTAGTAAAAACTGTTTGATATTTTGAAGCGTTTGCTAAACCAGATAAATCTTTAATTAATTGTAATTCATTATATACTATAGCTTCATTAAAGCTTTTTGGTAAATATGGGAGCAATTCATCAACCTCTTGATAACTTGATTCCTGATTTAAATATAATAAGTTATTTATTGAAGTTTGGATTTGACTTTGTTCTTCTTGCAGTTTTAATAGTTTACTAGTTTGGATATAATTCATCGCTAAATAACCAATTATAGTTAATGAAAATATTATTATAAGGTAATATAGTGGTTTTGAAGTATCAACTTTTTTCCCAAAAACATTTCTTTTACGCATAATAAATCACCACGTTCATAGTATGACTGCTTGAAAATGTAGATTCAGGATAAGAAATAATCCAATCACTACTATCATCAATTCCATCAATGATACCATATTCTTCATAAACGGATATAAGATATTCATACAATAATTTATCTGAATTAGCAGTTATTGTTAATTCTATTTTTTTATCTTGGGAGTAAAATCTAAAATTACTAAGATTTATATCGGAACCAGTTAAATCAATTAACATTTCAACATATTCTGTTTCTTTAGCTGAATGCAAATCAAGGTAGGCAAATGTTTCATTATAATTTTGTTGATAAATACTTATTGAATTGTTACTTTGAATACTGTCTTCTAATATATTTCTTTGGATTATTAATGCATTATTAAAGGTTTCTTGTTCAATAATTTGATCATTAATATTAACATATGGAATATATATTAGTGCTAATATAATTATCAGAGAAACTGAAAATAACATAACGTAATTCATAAAAATGGTGGTCTTATTTGGTCTGCTTAGATTAAAATCGAGTTTTGAAAAACCTTCCTTATCAACAGTTATTGAAGATATATATGTTATATCTATAGTTGTTTGTGCTCCAATAAGTTTTGAATTTAATTCTTCGACATTGAGAAAGATAAGATTATATGAAATTATGTTTTCATCTTTAAATTTCTGTAGTCTATTTGATCTGTCGCTGTTGTCGGTCATATCAATAATGAAGACATTATCAATTTTATGTTTTCCTTTTCTTAAATTGAATTGATAATAATTAGCTATTCTTTCGATGTACTCTTCTACTCTAATACAAGCGGATTGTGTAGTTAAATCACACTCATCATTCATTCCAAAGATTGTATATTTCTGTTCAATGATATTGATTGTAATGTTATTGTCGTATATAGTCACAACCATCGAGTTTTCCAAAGCATTATCTGATTTATTATTGTATAGCGTATTGATTAAAGAAGAAATGATATTGTAATCAGTATTTTTCACACCAATCTTATCGAAAACATCAAGATAATCATCCGCAAGATTTTTATCTGCAATAAAAACTGAAAGAGTAATTTCTTGATCATTTTCAGATTTTACTTTGTATGCAAAGGTTGCTTCTCCAAAGGGAAAGAATAATGATACATTAACTTGATTTTCTAAATATATAAGAATATCAGTATTATGTAAATCCTCTTTGCTAATTTTAAGTTCTCTAATGAGGATATTTTGATCTTGAATAATCCAGTTTATATGTTTCGGCTTAAAGTTTAGTTTTTTAAGTGCTTTTTTAACATGGCTTAATAATTTGAAAGGTTGTTTTATATAGCCATATTCAATAATTCCCTCAGGTATTGATTCATTTGAGAATTTACTCCTGTTTTCATCTTTTTTATTATGCGCATAAAAACCGATATTTCTATCGGTAATAAAAACGCTAGTAATATAATCTTTTTTACTCATTTAATCACATCCCAAATAAGCCTAGATACCATTCAATCAATTGATTACCATATAAGTAAGTAAATATAACTGATATAGATATAAATGGTACTAACGGTATATAGACTTTTGTTTTTTTGAAAATTATTATGTATATTAAAGCTATTACACAAGCTAAAAATAATGATAAGATATTAGGCCATAGTGTTAATACAAATCCTATAAATATATAGAGTTTTATATCACCACCACCAAGAGCTGTTTTATGAAGCACTTTACTTCCTAAATACGCAATGGCCCATAGGAAAACAAATAATACTCCAGCTGATAGTAAGTGAATAAAAAAAGTTCCCTGAATTATTCTTATAGGGATAATTATTAATACACCTATTATCCAAACGCTATCAATAACTGCTTTATGTTGTATATCAGATAGAGTCTCTATTAACAATACTGAAATAATCACTAAAGCAACAACTAACTCAATTTCAAGTCCTATTATATGGTATGAAACAGAAAACATTAAACCACCCAACAATTCAATTAAAGGGTACTTAATATTAATTTTAGTTTTGCAGTAATGACATTTGCCCAAATTTACAATATAACCTATTAAAGGGAAAATATCAATAAATCTTAGTGTCTTATGACAGTTATCACATTCACTTCTACCTAGAATAGTTTTCTTAGCGGGTAGCCTTTCAGCAACAAGTTGATAAAAGGATGTTAAGGTTATTCCAAGTAAAAAGAAAAGAATTATTAGTATGTCCATATTATCAACTATTTCTCCTTTATATTATTATATCAATTTTTTATGTATCAAACAATACATGGTTGATTAAGTTATAAATTAAAAAAGGTTCCGAATGGAACCTTTTATTAATGATTAACTAATTATGCTCCTTCATAAACCATATATCCATCAATATAAACATCACCATCTGTAGGTATGTCTTCATCAACGGTTACAGTACCCGCGGTACTAACGAATAAATCTGCGGTGGCTAAAATAACACTGCCTTCATCATCATCTTCAAGAATAACATTTTCTGAAATATAATTACCTGAGAACAAGTCTGTCATTGAGAATGCAGCTTCCTCATCATGTTGTGCGGCGTAAAGTCTAGAGGCTGATATAATAGCTGACCACTCTGCTTCAGCAGCTCTTTCTCTTTGTGTTGAAATAGTATTTCCTATTGTAGGAATTGCAATAGCTGCAATAATTCCAAGAATTACTAATACAGCAATTAATTCAATTAAAGTTAATCCTTTTTCGTTTTTAAGTGTTTTAAACATTTTTTCCTCCTTAATATTTGTTGTTATAATTATATTACTTTTTGTTCTAATAATCAATGTTTAAGCCAAAAATACTAAATTTGTGAACCTAATGATAGCATTGGCAACATGATTGCTAATAACATAACGCCGATAATAGCGTATACGAAAATTAGTAACATTGGTTGTAGTAAGTTTTTAATTCTATTTATTCTTAGTTCAGACATATCGTTATAGTACTCCGATAAGTTTGTCATTAGTGATGGAATATCACCTGTATTTTCACCGGTGGCCACCATTCTTGCCATAATGGGGTCAATAAAATCACTTTCTTTAAAAGCTTTAGAAAAAGGACTACCATCCTGAATGTTTTTAACAGTGTTTTCTATCAATTCCAGATAGATTACATTATTTAGTAAATCTTTTATAGTTTCTAAAGCATACAATGTATTTACACCATTTGATAACATTTGAGCTAAAGAATTAGCTATAAGTATTTGGTTGTACATTTGAATTAATTGTCCAAATATAGGTGATTTTAATAAAATAGCGCTAAATACATATCTTATTTTTGGTACGTATTTATATAATAAATATATTGTGGATGATAATAGAGTTATTACTACTAATATGGTAATAATATTATTTGATAGAAATGAGCTTGCGTTTAAAAAGAACACTGTTATTCCTGGTAATTCAGATCCTTCAAACGATACAAATAGATCAGTTATACTTGGGAAAACAAACAATACTAGTCCAACGGCTACCAATATAGTTAATCCTAAGTACATTAACGGCATTCTAACTGTAGATTTAATGCTATTAGAAATCTTTGTTTGATTATCGTAGTAATCAGCCATTCTTAATATAGTTTGAGGTAATTTTCCTGATATCTCTCCTATTTCAACCATTTGAATTAACATATTTGGAAACTCTTTTGGATGTTTTCCTAGTGATTGAGAAAATGAAAGCCCGTTAGATATATCTAAATTTATTGTAAAAAATAGACGTCTTAAATACTTATTATCTTGTTGTAAGGCTAGAACTTCTAATGCAGAAGTAATTGTTATACCGGCTTTTAAAAGCGCGCTAAGTTGTTTTAAAAAGAAAATAAGTTGCTGTCTAGATAGAACACTAGACACAACGATTGAATTAAGTTTTGTAAATATATTGTTGCTTTCAGTTAAGCTTTGTATTTTTAGGTTTTTTGATTCTAAATATTTTGTACACGTATATTTATTTATTGTTTCAAATCTGCCTTTAACTATTTTGCCCTTAGTATTTACAGCAACGTACTTATAGTTACGAAGTTCCATATTTCCTCCTAATCTTCAGCTACTTTTAATACCTCTTCTAGAGTTGTTTCGCCTCTTTTAACTGCTTCTAAGCCACTTGTCATTAGAGATTTTAAGCCTTGTTTAGTTGCGACTTTATCAATTTCACTAATACTAGCGTTTTCAGTTATTAATAATTCTATTTCTTTTGATATTGGTAGAATTTCAAATAATCCCATTCTTCCTGAATAACCTTTAAAATTACATGAAGGACACCCTTTTGCTCTTTTAATTTTGAAATTTGGATCTATTCCATGTTTTTCAAAAATTTCCTTTTCATGAGCTGAAAGATTTTCTTCTACATTACATTCAGGACAAATTCTTCTCACTAACCTTTGAGATATAACTCCAGATAGGGAAGAAGCAATCAAGAAAGGTTCAATACCCATGTCTAATAGCCTTGTAATGGTTTTAGAAGCACTATTAGTATGAATCGTTGATAATACTAAGTGACCAGTTAAAGCTGCTCTAATAGAAATTTCAGCCGTCTCCTTATCTCTTATTTCACCTATCATGATGATATTAGGATCTTGTCTTAATATAGATCTTAATGCATTAGCGAATGTTAAGTTAATATCAGAATGAACTTGAACTTGATTAACACCTTGCATTTTTATTTCTACAGGATCTTCAACGGTTACTATATTTACCGAAGGCGTATTTAATTCATTTAAAAATGCATAAAGTGTAGTGGTTTTACCGGATCCAGTTGGACCACTTACTAGTAAGATGCCGTTAGGTTTTGCGACAAGGTCCATAATGATATTTTCTTCGGTTTTAGATAATCCTAAATACTCTATTTTGTTCATCGAACCTGAAAGGTCTAGAATACGCATAACGACTTTTTCTCCTCTAACTGTGGGTAGAGTTGAAATTCTTAAATCTAGTTTTCGGTCTTGAATTGTTGTTTGAATTCTTCCATCTTGAGGAACTCTTGTTTCCGTAATATCCATTTCAGCCATAATTTTTATTCTATTTATCATTTGTTTATGTATGTTTGCTGGAAGTTGTCTTACAATATCCAAGATACCATCAATACGATATCTAATGATAGTTTTCTTGTCTAATGGGTCAATATGGATATCACTTGCTCTTTGAAAAACAGCTGATGATAATATTTGATTGACTAACCTAACCATAGGTGTTTCTTCATCGGCATCAATTATTTCATCTTGAATCATATCGTCAACACCTAAAGCTTCTAAAGTTTTCTTAAAGCCGTAATGTTTTTCTATTTGAGTGAAAATATCATTTTTTGGAGATGAAAAAGGTACAGGTTGGTAACCTGTAGACATTCTTATTTCTTCAATAGCTGAGGAATTTAAAGGGTCTGATGTTGCAAAATGGAGTTTTCTTCCTTCTAGTTTTAGTGGTATTATGTTATTTCTTTTACAAAATTCTTCACTTACCATTTTTAAAGCGGTTTGATCAAAGTTATAGTTTGATAAAGAAACTCTTTTAACACCAGTAGAAGTTTCTAAGGCTTTAAGAATTTGCATTTCGTTCAACATTTTTAATCTAATAAATGTTTCACCGATTTTTTCATCAGGTTCTTTATTTTCTAGTGCTTTTATTAATTGTTTTTGAGTAAGAAGCTTTTCTTTAACTAATATGTCTCCTATTCGTTTTAAAGCCATATTATTCACCATCCTTTGAAATAACATTTTCTTGATAGATTTCTGCGGTAGCTTCATATTCTTCATAATAAAGAATGATTGTTTGAGTAGACGCATCCGGATACGTAATTGTTTTTTCAAATTTTATGATTTTACCATTTACACCGACTTGAGATAATAATTGATATGTATATTCATCATCGGTTTCAATTGTGATAACACCTAATGTAGTTTCGTCTATAGTGTCATTGTTCTCGTATATAGTGCCAAAATCAACTTCGGTTACTTCGGAATTAGTTGTTGCATAACTACATACAAAAGGATATCCAATTAACTCAAAAGTAATTGAATTATCATCATTTTTTGTTATATTTATACTCATTGAGTAATCAAAATCATTATAAAAAGAAAAATCGTAGGTATTTGTCTGTAATATTCTAACATTCATTCCTTCTTGTCCCCAAGAAGGTAATATGTTATTTTGTTCAAATATAAAAGCGTTTAAATTAGAATTCATTGTGACCGCTTGAATACCTGAAGCGATTATACTTAATTGATTATTTGTTAACGTAATACCATTAATTTCTTCAAGCAAATAGAATCTAGATTCCTTTTTGATTCCTAGTGAAACTATCTTACTAGTAATGTTAGTAACGTCATTGTTGTCAAGATTAATCATAGTTGATGATGATAAAATTGTATTTTCAACACCATCATCAAAATAGTTTATTAAATCATAATTATTTAGAACACTCATTATTTCAATATCAGCAAATATGTCTTCTAATAAAGAATCTAAATCAATGAGGGTTATAATGTCAGTTGTAAAATTTGTTGATAGGTTTTGTTCGAAAAGATTCTTGTTAGCGTCTGTAATACTATAAACTAAAGAATTAATCTCATTTTCTTCAAGCTGATTGATTGTTAAGTCAATATCAGCTTCAAAATAATCAAAATTAATATCAACTTTAAAATTTTGATAAGATATTGTATAGTTTGAATCATCTTTCCAGTCGTTTAGGTTACTGGCAATGATACTAGAATATTGATTTTCTTCATAATTTGATATTGCGATTGTTCCAACATAGGTTTGATTGGGCTGATTAAGCACCCCTATCAAATGAAACGTAGCAAAAGCAAATCCTATCGAAAGGATAAATAAGAATATGACAATAATTGAGTAAATATTTTTTCTGATTTCTTTTCCCATTTAGAACATTGATAATTAGAATTTTCTAATTATCTCTCCTTTCTTAGCATACTTATATATGCATAGATACATATATTATATGCAAATTAGGCGTTTCAAACAATAGAAACATAAGAAATTAGCGATATATCATAGATTTTTGTAGCTTTGATTGATTTGTAGAGTGGTTATATATTATAATATGAGTAGATTTGATAAAGGTGAATTTATGAATTGGTTAAACAAAAAGGGAATTGCTCTTGCGGAAACCATTGCTTCGGTTGTTTTAATTACCTTCGTATTTATAGCAACCATAACAATAATTATTAATGCAAGAAATCAGACCTTAGCTTCAAAAGAAGAAATAGTAGCTATTGAAGTAGCTACGAGAGTTAGAGACAATATTGTTAATAACTCTCTTTATAATAGCGCTTCAAATTGGATGGATTCTGAAGACGTGTCTTTTACAAAAGATACTTGTTCAACTGAAAATCCACCTTTTTCGTGTGATTTATTGTCTTTTGAAATTGATAGTGTAGAATATGATAAAACAATTACAGTAGTGTTTTATACACAAACATCTGATGATTTAAATTATGGTGTTATTAATTTTTCTGTGTTTATTAACTATTATTCAAATAGAGAAGTAGAAATTACAGGTATTATATATGAAGAATAAAAAAGGGTTTACCTTAGTGGAATTATTAGGAGCTATTGTTGTTTTTGGAATATTAATGACTTTATCAGTAATGGTTATAGATTATTTTATGGATGCTAACAATCGCACAAATATTAGTTCTCAAGCAAATTTTGAAGGATTATTAGCAATACGAACAATTAAAAATTCGATGGAAGATTTAGAATCTACAGCTTATGATGATTGTGGCGGTAATGATTGTTTAATTGTAGAAAAAGACTATGGTTATGAATATAATGAAGGGACAAACTCTATTGATCTGATTATTTATGACACGCCATTAGAATACAAAATTGAAATCGCTGCTGATATTTTATACATAAATGATATAGAATATGTTTTTGAAGGATTTGAATTAACAAGTGATTCTGATCTGTTTTTTGAGGAGATAGATTCGATTTTATACATTACTTTAACACTATATTTAACTGCGGGCGAGGAATTTACCTATGAATATATAATGACTTACTCATATCAATTAAGTGATGTCCCTGGTTAATAGAAAGAAGGTGGTATTATGGAAGTATTATCTAAAAAAAGTGGGATAGGATTACCTGCTGTTTTAGCTATAATCATATTTATAATATCATCAACAGCTATTGTTATTACTT
>Ga0207997_1000363_pt1 | contig 23011 bp, 22 predicted proteins | sample AntAceMetag02UKN_FD_184777 | JGI IMG/M metagenome (GOLD analysis project Ga0207997, IMG submission 184777) | Saline lake microbial communities from Ace Lake, Antarctica - Antarctic Ace Lake Metagenome 02UKN (SPAdes) (version 2) | ecosystem: Environmental > Aquatic > Non-marine Saline and... | reverse complement strand
CAGAGGATCTGCTCGGTGAATTAGTTGTCCGTAACCCTGCCACCGCTGAGTTGAAGGCTGAGTTCATTGTCCGTCAACTAGATGCTGAGGATCTGGAAGCCGAGTTCGTCGTCAGGTATTCAGCTGCTAGGGAGCTTTACGCTAAGTTCGAGGTTCAGGTAACTAGGAACCTGTTCGCTGATTTCACTGTAAGACAAGCAGGCACAGTTGACCTGGTCAGCGAGTTCATTGTTAGACATTCAGCTACAGTTGATTTGAGCAGCGAGTTTATCGTCAGGTATACTGACACAAAGGACTTGTTCGCAGATTTCATCACTAGGCAGACAGGAAACGTTGACCTGAAAGCTGAGTTCATCGTCAGGCATTCAACTGCTAGGGAGCTTTACGCTAAGTTCGAGGCTCAGGTAACTAGGAATCTGTTCGCTAAGTTCATCGTCAGGCACACTGACACAGTTGATTTGAGCAGCGACTTCATCGTCAGGCATACTGATACCGAAGACTTGTTCGCTGAGTTCATCGTCAGGCATTCAGACACCACGGATTTATTCGCTGACTTCATCGTCAGGCACACTGGGGAAGTCGCTGGTAAGGTCTTCTCAAAGTTCGTGGTTAGACATTCATCTACAGTTGACGTGTTCGCTGAGTTCATCGTCAGGCATACTGATACAAAGGACTTGTTCGCTGACTTCATCGTCAGGCATACTGACACCACGGATTTATTCGCTGACTTCATCGTCAGGCACACTGATACCACTGACCTATTCGTGGAGATAGTGATTAGAAATGCAGCAACTCAGGACCTAGCTTCACAGGTCACAGTTAGGCATTCAGCTAGTCTCGATCTTCCCGCTGTGTTCCAAGTAGGTTCATTTGAGACTATTTTCTCCCAGATGGTTATCAGGCATGCAAGCTCGGAGGATCTGTTCAATGAAATCATAGTTAGGCACAGTGACGCAGCGAATCTATTTGCAGAGATTCATATTCTATTTGTTCACGATATCCATGGTCAGTTCTGGGTGAACCCTGAGAAGGACCTATTCGCTGATTTCTGGATCAGGCAGCCAGGCACAGATGCAGACCTATTCAGCAAGTTCACTGTGAGGCAGAAAAGAACTAGGGACATATTCGCCCAGATGGACATCAACATCGCTCAGGACATCTTCGCCAAGTTCTTTGCGATTAACAACGAAACCAGCGACGTGTTCTGTCAATTCAACGTAAGGCAGGGTGAGAGCCGGGCAACTGAACTAAAAGTGCATCCAAAGATGGTAATGTCAGTATCCGAGGAAGATGAGCTTACCGTCGAACCTCGTAACACTTTTGTTGTGAAATAGTTGCTGTACCTGAAACAGTTTAAACTTGGTTCCTGTATTCATTATAATAGTCATGTTCGGGGGTATGCTAGATGGTTGATGCTTCTGTAGTTCTTCACGCAAGTTTCATTGTCCGTCAAGAGACCTCTAAACAGTTATTCGCTAAGTTCGAGCTGACCCAATGGGAAGACCTGTCCGCTGAGTTCGTGGTGCAGCATTCAGCTGCCAAAGATCTGTTCACTGGACTCGTGGTGCAGCATTCAGCTACTAGTGAGCTCTACGCTAAGTTCGAGGCTCAGGTAACTAGGAATCTATACGCCGATTTCACTGTAAGACATTCAGACACAGCTGATTTGAGCAGCGAGTTCATCGTCAGGCACACTGATACTCAGAACCTCTTCACCAAACTCCTTGTGACTAGACCAGGGAGTGCGGACTTACCCGCTGAGTTCGAGGTAGGTCAAGATAGCCGCGATATTCACTGCTATTTCGTAGTGGGTCGAGTGGCGGATCTCAAAGCAGTTTTCATCGTCAGGCAGGAAACGTGGAGCCTCAACCCGATTAAGGGATTCTTCGTCTACAACCATTACTGGACGGACATCCACGCCTATATGAAGATCACTCGACCCGGGACACCCCTTACCCTCCCCGCCGAGCTCATAGTAAGGCACAGTTCATCAGAAGATATCCAAGCAGAATTCATAGTAAAACATGACGCCGAAGTCAACCTGAAAGGTGTTCTCATTGTTCAGCATACCCTAGATCTACAGGCAACAGCGATAATCACGCGTCCTGGCACCGAAAATCTTTACGCCAAGTTCATAACGGGACAATTCTTCACTAATCTCTTTGCTCAGTTTGAAGTGAATCATCCACCCGTTGATTACATTCCAAGCAACTATATCATAGTCGCTAATGACCTGGACCTGTGGCTTAACACACGTCTACCTCAAAGCCGAGGTTTCATTGGTCCACCAACCATCTCTAGGCTGAATAGTGGCAACTGGCCAGGGACAAAGAACACTGCGGTGATATCCTCGGATAAGGAACCCGGTGCATACAAGGAAATAACGGTTGGATGGAGACCCCAAGAAGCTATTGAAGGAGTTTCTAAAGGGGCTGTTGATGAAAGCGGAGTTGAATCTGAGCAAGCTACTATTGATGGCGCCGAGACTAAAGTTCAAAGCTGGTTCATTGTAAGGCCAAGGGCTAGGGTTGATGCTTTAGAACCTGTCTCTTCTAGAGATATTTGGGTCTTTGAAGTGTCTGAACAAGTTTCATACGCGGAGCCTGAAAGCGTGTCAACATCTGATGGTTATAGTTACGCAGTCGCTGATCAGACCGTAACAACTCTCAGTGATTCCACTCGGCTTACTAACGGCTACTTCACAGAGCATGATATCGAAAATATTCCTCCACCTGAGCAGCAGATTCCACCAGATTATCTATATATGTTACAAGATTACTTCGACAGTGATGCAATTGGGTCCTCGGATGCTTACTCGATTGATGTAATTGAAGAAGTGTTACCTGATCCAGTTCAGGAGTATCCATTCACTACTGACCCATGGGTTTTTGATGTTCGTGAAATAACCAACCCCGTTTATGATAGCGGGGCAGTCCGATCGGGGGATTTTACAGATGAAATTATCTATGATTACATTCAGCTAAGTTATGGTGACATCGTTAAGATTGTTGAACTTGAAACATTAATCGACATAGGCCTATCAATTCACGCTGAGTTCACCCTTAGGCAGGAAACCGAGGACCTAATCGCTTTCTTCACTACAAATGAGATAACTAATGCTATGCATGCACAATTCTTCGTATCTCCACACAAGAACCTGTTTGCTAAATTCATGGTCGTGCTGCATGACGAAGTTACTCTGTTCGGTGAGATGGTAACCAGGCAGTCGGCAGGCGTGAATCTACCCACCGTGATGAGCATCGACCACACCTACCAGATGCCTTGTGAAATGGTGATAAGACACACTGAAACCAAGGATCTGTTCAGCGAGTTCGTAGTAACTCATTGGGTGGATATCCCCGGTGAATTCCTCCTAAGGCAGGAAACCGAGGATCTAGCAGCTGAGTTTGTGGTCAGACAGAAAGCCTCAGCGGAGCTACACGCCGAATTTATAGTCGCTATACCTGGCTCAAATGAACTATTCGCGCAGTTCTACGTCACCAACAAGCTAACAGGTTGGGATTACAGGGTGGAACTTGAGACAGATTACACGAAGATCGATACCACTTTGGCGAACTTCCCTGTGGCCATACGGCTCAGCGACTCAGCGGGAATAGCCAGCCGTGACCTCAGCGGTATCTTTGATGAGTTGGGTGGTGACTGGCAACGCATCGCCGTAACTACAGCTGATGGTGTAACTCAGCTTTATGTCGACGTGGAGATGTGGGATGTTTCAGGGGAAGTAGCGGTTCTATGGGCTGCGATCCCCTCAGCGTTATCAAGCTCAGCCGTCAAACTGTTCCTCTACTATGATGTGAACCATGTAAACAACACAAGTTATGTCGACATCTCTGGGCAGGGTGTGGCAACCAACGTATGGGATGCGGACTTCAAGCAAGTCAATCACTGTCAAGCCTTCGGGACAAGCCTTGACGATGCAACCAGTAACGCAGAGGACTTCGACGCAGGAAGCATACAGGGTGTAGTTGATGGGCAACTCGGAAAAGCCTATGACCTTGACCGAGCTTCCCATGATGAGGCCATAATTACCTCCCCTAACTGGAATCTGTCGGGAAATACCTTAAGCCTAGAAATCTTCTGCAAGCCTAACACAGACGGTACAGCGATGGGAGGTATCTTCGACATGGATCTAGGCGTAGCAGGTATGAGTATGCGTGTAATCACGATAGCAGGCAGATCCTACTTTACGTGGCAGAGTTGGCTTAACGCCAGCTATGTTGTCAGCTCAGAGAGCGAGGTTCTAGGTAACTGGGTTTACTTCGGCTTTAGATGGCATGTAGGGGCTAGTATTCGAGAATATGTGAATGCAACAGCCACCACTAGAGTTGGGATGCTGAGTATCAACATGGCTGCTACAGGAAACCCTCGAAGTATAGGCGGCGAAAACGGTTCACATTACTTCGACGGCGAGTTAGGGGAAATCAGGGTAAGCAATATTGCACGTGACCCCGCTTACTTCACTGCAACTTATTACACGTTAGATGATAATCTACTAACATATGGAACTCCGGGTCCGGTGTAAAAATGAAAGCAAAAGGAATATGGGACTTCGATGTCTACGACATCAACGATGATCTTCTACAGAGCTTCAAGGTGAAGAACCAAATTACACTAGATGGGTCAAGGGTGTTCTGCAAATCCATGACCCCAAATGAAGCAGTAGTTACTCCACAATATAATGCAAACGTGGTGCCTGCGTATTGGCTCCAGCGTAGGACCTGGAGCATGGTGTTTGGGACAAGTGTTGTTCAAGTGTCATCCTCAAACATTGGTCTTGGTGTTAAAGTTCTGGAAAAACTGAGCAGCGATGGCAGCTCATCTCTAGCTCAAGCAGGAGGGGAGTGGGTGTATACAACTAGGGTTGATACTGATGATGGGAACGGGTACACTCTTCGAGAAGCAGGGCTTTATGACAACAATCGCGCGAGTTTCATTAGTCGTGTGCTGATTGAACCAGTTATTATTAAAAGCTCTGCGGTTTGGTTTGATGTAACTGCAACAATTCAATACGTTTAGTGGTCAAAATGATAGGGTTATGGGAAATAGTTGAAGAAGATGTAAAGACGGGGGAGATTCTTAACACCCAGATTGTGAAGAATGTTTTAGTTAATCAACTATGGCCTCTCTATGCGAAGGTTCTGTCTAACGGAGAAACAATAGATGAGCGGCTATTTACGGCACGTCAAACGGAAGGTAGCACAGTACGCTATCTACATCGTTTTTCTTCATTTGCGGCTCTTGGAACTAGCTCAGATACACCTCTGGTATCTGACACTAATCTTGGCCACCGCGATAATCGAACAATAAAAAACGTTGACTCTGTCACTAGAATTGATCGGAATGTAATCTATTTCGCTGAGTGGGGATTAGATTATCCTCAGGACACTTATCTGGAAGCGGGTATCTGGGATGGTTCATATAATGGTGAGTTCAACACATCCAAATTGATTAGTCATGTGAGGTTCAATCAACCTGTAAATAAAGGCGAAAACATTATACTCAGATTCAAGGCTTCTATTTTGACGTTCTAACTAACCCATTAAATATCTAACCTCCCAGTCTGTATAGTAGTGAAACACTTTGCATGAGCGACTCAAAGTAATAGGCGAATGGGATATCCGATTGATAAGCGCTGAAACAGGAGAGTTGCTTCATCAAGTTCTGAAAAGTAACGTAGTCACCAATGTAGGGAAAGAACTTTTCTCCACCGCCATGGTGGAAGGATTAGGGGAATCTAAACACTATTGGGAGTATGGCGAGAAACATGAGGGAACTCAGCCTCTTAGATATGTGCGATACCCCTGGTCTTTGATGCTAGGAACAGGTGCAGGAACTCCATCTGCAACTGATACTAACCTGTTCTCCGCGAAATCGGTCTCAGAGAAGCGATGGTTAGCATGGGGTTATGGTGTAGGAAGTCTAACTCGGGTTGATTCTACACTCACATATTATCAGAAATATGAGCCTGAGGATGCAAACGGTTACACTTACATAGAAGCAGGAATCTACGACGGGCAAAATCAAAGTGGTGGTTACGCGACAGGCACAATGATTAATCATGTGACTTTCGGTGGCATCACAAAAGACGTAACCAAGTTTTTAGAAGTATATGTTAATTTAACATTCGTAGGGTAGGAAAAAAAAATGTTTGCTGAGAAAGTCGGGGCCAGAATCGAAGTAAAAATACAGGAAATCGACGCCGAAACAGGTGAATTAATCAATGAACAGAAAATCACCTATGGGAGCGCCAAAGTCACGCCAAAAGGTAACTGGAAGATTAATGCCCAGGACACCGAGACAGGCGAAAAATTATCTGAGGAAAAGAAAAACGTCATCACCACTCTGGGGCTCAATGTGTTCGCGTGGGCTCTAGCTGCTTCCACTGGACTCGCTTACTTATGCCTCGGAACAGGAACCATCGCTCCTTCTGTAGGTGATACTGCTCTAGCCAACCTAATAGAGGCCGCTAACAAGATAGTGAGCAAAGCTGGTAGTGGACCTCAGACAACCTACTCAGTTCGATATGAACCTGAGGATGCTAACGGTTACACCTACAAAGAAGCCGGTATCTATGAGAGAGTTACAAGCGTCCAGTCAGGTGTTCCACAGGGAACTCTCATTAACCGTATCCTGATAAGCGACTTGGCGAAGACTGCTGCCAAAATCGTGGATTTTGAAGTAACCATCACTTTCACCTAGTCGTTTACTACAAATTCAGCGTGCAGGTTTCTTATATTCTGACGTAGTGTGAATGAGGCGCTGAGCCTTTGCCATCCTTGGGCTACCACAAATTGAGCGAACCTGTCACTTGTCATCTGCCTTATCAGCATCTTACAGTAGATATCCGCCCTGTATCCTATATGGAACTCGGCGGGGATCTCTAGGGTGAATTCGTTATTCACGAACATTTTCGCGTATAGTTCCTCATCAGGGAACTTCAAGACCAGCACGCATTTCAGATCCTCCGTAGCAGTATGCCTCACAGTGACCTTACCTAGTAAATCATTAGGAACCCAGGCAGCTAGGACGCCAAGTTTTCTTGTTCCTGGAGTATGATATGTCCAATAATATCCGATCACTTGACTGAGATCTGGAACTCCAATAACATCCATTTCTTTCCAGGTGAAACCAACCCATATCCAGCGTTCATGGCCTTCCCCAAAACTTTTCGTGTAGCTTCCGGTTGGGGTCTCCACCTCGAAGTCAGCCATGACCGCCCCAGAGTCGAATTGAGGTTCAGAGTCATCATCATGGTTAGCCCACCAGCTGAACCCAATTCCCTCTGTCTTTGAAAGATCATAAGCTGTTAACGCTCCTTGGTTAACCCTGAATCTAGCGTATAGATTATTTGAACCATCTTCATAGATGATTGGACCAATATACATGGCTGCCGGGAGATCCTCGTTTCCAGCCCTGATGTGGAATACACCAAGCAGATCCTCGGCGTTATGTGGACTGATAACAGCTTTTGCATAGATGTCCCATGTTGAGGCTTGTCTAGTTATGAATTCTGCATTGAGACCCTCAGAGGCATTTGTTATCTCTAAAGTGAGATCGCTGAGGCTTCCCGATGAGGCGTAACCGTTTGTTTCCCCCCCATAGCATTGGGAGGCGAGAGCGTAGTAGAAGCTATAATTCGTATTCAATGTCAGGGAACTTGCCCCAACTAGGATACTTCGACCTGGATTGCTGTAGATCTGGACTGTGTATCCTGTCCCTGATTTAGTTAGCTTCGCGTAGTAGTCTTGGCCAGTACTCAGTGTAACCCTGCTACCAAAATACTGGAGACCATCATTACGGATCTCAAAAACTCTAACCTGGTATTCCCCGACAGCAGCTTCTGCGTTGTCTCCGACAACCATCAAGCCTATTGAGACACTTTTAGATGAGACAAGATCCGTATAATTCGTAACACTATTTGACATTAAGAGGATATTTATTCTCTCGATAAACGAGGCGGTCAGCGTTACAGCTGATAGATTGAATTTGAAGTTAGAAGTGAAATTATAGAGAGCCTCGCCACCATAAAGATATGATTCCCCGGTTGTCCTCAGAAGATTACTCCATGACACAGCTCTTGTTGTCACAGTTAATCGGCCTAGAGTATCTGATTCTGTCCACAGAGTGAAGTCTTCTAAGGTCTGTTCACCTAAGGGGAACTATCACATATGTCCTTTAAACTGTTTTATAACACGAAACACATCCTTAGAATTAGGCAATGTCAACCCCAGAATTTAATCGAGCGGAAAGGAAAAGATTCCAGACCACGATCAAGGATTTATCTGGAACCGCGCAGAATCCTGATGCTGATACTTGTGTCCTCTACCTAAAAAAACAGGGTGGGGAAGCTAGAACCTATGATACCCCTAGAGGACCATTCCCTTGTAGTCAAGTAGGCGGAGTAGGAGTATTCGGGGCTGATGTGTGGATCCCCGAGACAATCACGCTTGGTAACTGGATAGCTGAGTTCCAATGGAAAACGCTTGGCAAAGAAAATCGTGGCCATTTTACATTCATTATAGTTGACAGCCAACAGCCTTACAAGGATAATCCGTATGGAGCGGTGTGTAATTAATGGTTGATGTAAATGTATCCCTGCCCTGTGATTTCTATGTTAGACATCCTTTCTGCCTCTGGGCTAACCGGCGTATGGTTAACTCTGTGATCGAACTCACCGAAAGAAGTGCAGACGACGCCAAGCTCCAGTTGATTACTGAGGGTGTTATGGATGACATCAAGACCTTCCTCATCGCCAACGACATGGAAGCGAATTACGCGGACTGGACAACCATAGAGAACACGCCTCTGATTATTAGACGTGCAACAACCTACGGCATAGTTGAATCCCTCTACTCTAGACACACTAAGAGTTTTAGGAGCAGAGTGATCACCAGCGTTGGTCCTGTGAATGTCACCGTTAAAGGGGACGATCAGACCGCTATGGAGCATTGGGCGACTCAGTATAAGATTCAACTAGATCGGTACATCGACTCCGTTAACGGGGAAACCATCACGGTAAGCACAATAGATGAGGACGCTATCTTTAGCATGGAGGACATCCCACCCTACCCCGGGACGGCTGAAAGTTGGCATGCCTGGTATAACAAAAATATTGCCGCGTCAACAGGAAGCACGTGAGCATGGAAATTACCTTAGAGGCAGATTTTTCTCAACTCCAAGATTTAATCTCTAAGGTAGTGGATCTTCAACGCCAGTTTAACAGTCAAGAAGAATCTTTTCCTCCTGATGAAATAATGCCTCTTCTCCGAGATGCTTCTGAGAGGGGGGAAATGATGATGCTGTTAAGCCTAATGAGTAGCATAGGTGAGAAGTCAACAGGTCAAACTGCCCGTAATCTATTCCATGAAGCCCTCCAAACTCCCGGAGGATATACGTTAGGCATTGGGGTCAATAAACCTGGAGGGCGATTTCCTTCCGATCCGCGTTTTGCGCTTATGAATACAGGACCCACAATGATTAATCGAAACGTCATGGTGAACAAGAATACAGGTAAATGGCGTTTCATCGGGTTGAGGCCTGCGATTCCGGCTCACACCTATCTGGAGGATGGAGGTAAAGCGATGGGGAAAAACCTATTGAAATACCTTGAAGTATGGTTCGAAGAAAAGGTGACGCAGCTCTCAAAGAGTTTAGAGAATAGAATGTCAGGTGCAATGAAAAATGAGTGATATAGAAACCCTATACGAAGCGGTCTTAAACAACATCAAGGAAACTCTCATCGAAACAGGTTTATTCAAGAGAGTCGATGAAGGAGAAACTCAGGCCTATGACCCTGAACCCGTAGATCTAGCTCAGGTAATACCCGGGGAAGCTCTTCAAACTGTAAGCAGCGCGACGTCGATGCGTCATAGTTTTCAGATATGGGTTACTTTCCTGACCACTGACCCAGAGAAAACTCTTGCACAGATGCGGACTCTTGGGTATACGATGTATACGCTGCTCTTCCAAGATTACACTAGAGGCGGCACAGCTTGGCGTTTCTTCCCTCAGAAATTTGAGTCAGGGTATGTTGCATATAACAACGAGATGGTTGTAGGAGTTCAGACCCGTTGGGAAGCCGTGTTATTCCAGAATATCCCAGAGCCAGAGTAATTCTCCTAATCTCTTAAATATTCTTCAACATGAGTGTTACCAAGGAGAAACACATTGTCAAATATTCTCGGCGGCTTTGAAGGAAAAGTCTACAAGAGCACTACTGAAGAAGGTGCTAAAACCAATATCGGGGTTGTAACCAGATTCAATCCTCTTGTAGACCCAGGCAACATCGAAGTAAGGGGAACAGGGCGTCGAGGACTTTATAATATCCTGCTCGGGGTCAGGGAGCCTCGTTTTGAAATAGATATGTTAGTACAGGATCCGACATTCCTTGACTTAATCATGGACGGTCAGACTGCTCTCTCCTGGCTTCATCTAAAAGTTGGTGCAGGTGGACAAGGTCTTACTTTCGAGGAAGTATTCGCCAATCGTATAACCGGTTCATGCAGAGTTGGGGAAGCAGTTAATGCAACTGTTGAGTTCTGGGCTGAGGACTGTTCATCATATCAGACTACAGGTGCTATTGGCGCGGATCTGGATACGCCTATGCGTTGGAGTGACTCCGTAGTGTCACTAGCAGGCGCAACTATTACTGACTGGCATGAGTGGCGGTTCGAGGTGAACAACAACCTCCAGAGGCTACCTAACGTCACCGAGGGAAGCACAAGGGACATCAAGGGACGGCACAGAGATGTATCAGCCACGCTCATCCGAGACCTGGCTAACTACACTGATTACATCAACTTGATGAATCTATCATCCGAGATGGCTATCTTCAACTTCACTCTGTCACTGCTAGGCACAGAGATGATTAACTCAAATGCCCGCTATGGTGTATTAGCAAGCCCATCAGGAGCCGAGGATCTGATCTCAAAACAGTTCCCCTTGGAGATCCTAGACTTAACGTAGTGATGAATATATGAAAAACGAAGTCATCGTAGTCGATGTAGAGAACGCGCCAAACGCCCCAGAAGAATACTATGGAGAATACACCGTTAAGCGGTGGACATGGTATGAGAAACAGCAGGCTTCAAGCTACGCCACGAAAGTAATTGACGCCGCAAGGGGGATAGCTGATTGGAGTGTCGCAGACTGGTACACGGCGATGATCAAAATCTGTGTTGCCCCTCCAGAGGAATTAATTAAGAAACTGGCTGAAACTGAAGAGGTTTGGGGTGAGCATATAATCCAAAACATGGATCCAGATGTAGGCGATATCCTTCGAGACAAATGCGTCAGCGTAACCGGGATCGATAAAAAAGGTTTTTTAGAGCATTCCGACAAGGAAAAGGACATCCATACCTAACACTCTATTGGGCTTTAACTCACCTGACATCTCTCCCAGAGCCCACTAAACCCATATGGGAGCAAGATGCACAGATATTGGAGATGTTGCGGTACGTTGACCAAACTCTACGGGAGGAAGCAAATAAATGAGTCAACCTAATCGCTCCGCTTCTTACTATATTAATCTCGTTCTACAGTCACAAGGTGACGCTGATTCAACAGTAAGATCCCTGCAGCAAGCGAATAACTATGGGGGTAACATGAATGTCACCTTCAACCAAACACAGCAAGTCGCAAAGACTGCTAGTAAACAATTTCGTAGATTAGCCCTAGATCTTCGCATGGTCTCCATGGGTATTCGAACTCTGCAACGAGAAATTGGGGGCGTTAACCCTGCTTTCTCCACAATGGCTTCCGTTGTTCAAGTTTCTACTGCTGTGATTATGGTCGCTGAGGGTGCCAGTAGACTTCTTGCTCGCGCTGAAGCAGAAAAAGCGGCTTTTATCAAAGCAGCTACCGCAGCTACAATTGAACAGACGCTTGCAGAAGAAATCAATAGTGCTGTAGCAAACGAACTCATGGCCGCAACTGTAGGGTTAGGGATATCAGAAGCCGCTACAACGGGGTTCATGCAGGAAAACACTATAGCAGTCACGGCAAACGGAGCTGCGATGCTTGGTGCCAGAGCTGCAGTTGAAGGACTAAAAATAGCTTTCTCAACATTCTGGCCAATCCTAGTTATCTTAGCCACGATTGGAACAATAGCCTGGCTTAACGATATGACTTCCGGGGCGTCGGGGGCAAGACGGGAAATCACTCAGTTAACTGATGCTAATGATGAACTTCGCGTCAGCATGTCTGCTCTAAGAGCGGAACAGTCTGGATTGACCGCTGAGCAGACCGAGTATCAGGCATTGATAACAAGCCTCGAGTCTCAGATAGTGAAGTTCGGTGAGCGTGATGATCTTGTCCGACAACTGAATGCAGCCAAAGCAGCTTCAAGAGAACTCAACGTGGAATTGAGTCAAGGCCGAGTAGCTTTAGCAGCTGAAGAAGCGCAGGTCGCAAGCAACACGGCAGGGATGCAGGCATATGAATTAATCAAGAAACGTGCTGCATTCGGATATCAGGTTAGCAGGGACGTCGATAAAACTGGTATATTCCAAGGAATTGAGAGTAATGTAATTCGTAACCCTCATATCTCTGTTCCGGGAGCACAGGCTGGCGCGGAGTTGACGAAAACTGGAATGATTTATGCTCATGCAGGTGAAGTAGTTGCACCGAGAGAGCAAATTCCTAGCTTAGCGGGAGGTGGAGGGGGCGGTCTTTCTCTCACTATCAGTATGGCTGGAGCCAACATATACGGTGCCGATGGGGTAAGACAAGCTCTAATGGATGGCGCAAACGCCGCTATGAGTACCATTAACAATAAAAGGAATCGGCTTAATTTCCTCAAAACATCTGGAGGTTAAGCAATGGTCACAGGTACACTCGGATACTCTACAGCAACAAGCTCTGAACCAAGTCAAGTCGTAAGTACTGGACAGAACCTTAGAGGCTCAAAGTTTTCTTTTCAGCCTGGACAAGTAGGGGTACTGAAGAAACTTTACGCATTTATATCGGTGGTTAATAACGGGGTTAGGCTTCAGGGTCTGATATACGACGCTGCTGGTGCCCTTTTAGCGAAATCAAATGTCTCAGTTCTTTATCCGGGTGCAGCCACGTATATAGGCCTTGATTTTGATGGGTCAGAAGAGATTACTGTTGGTCACGCGGATAGCGGAGGTGTCACTGATTACTACTTTGTTCTCTGGTGCAGAAACCGTCAAAGTATATTTGACCTAAACATTACCAGTCTTTTCTACAAGAGCAGCGGCGGTGAAAGTGTTTCTTGGACTAAGGATTGGGCGCATGAACTTGATCCTGGTTCTCCGTCAAACCCGATTCCATCTAATGCTCTTTATCAAAGTTACAAACAAGCGGTCTACATTGAGTATGATGTAGTCACATTACCAGCTGCTGACGTCTACTTTCCTACGATCCTCACGACAACAACCGCGACTCTCGAGGGTGGGATAACGGATGATGGTGGTGCAGAGAATACAGAGCGAGGCTTCGTTTATGATACTGTCAGTCGAAGTAAGCCTGGGTCAGGGATGGCTCCTGAGAGTTCATCCTATGCTTATTACACCAAGGAAACAGGGTCATTCACTGAGGGAGCCTTCGATAAACAAGTCACAGGTCTAACCCCTGACACTGAGTACTTCGTCAGAGCTTACACGAAAAACGTGCTAGGGTATGCTTACAGTGACATTCAAGACGACTTCGACACAGATGCTCTAACTGATCCTCAGGCTACAAGCGTTAAGTCAACCAATATCGGTGGAGACAGGGTCAAATTACATGGCTTAGTTGATGACGACGGCGGTGAAATATGTGATGAAGTAGGCTTCGTCATAGGAACGACAACACAAGCCGACCCAGGAAATGTCTCTCCGAGTAGCTCAGGGTATGATAAGAGTGACGTTTTATCGGGGGCATATGAGGAAGACGATGCTTTCAGTTCCACTGTGACGGGGCTTGATCCAGTTACCACCTATTACTGGAGGGCTTATGTTCACAACAGCGCGGGTTACAACTATGGTTTAGAGATAAACTTTGACACCATAACCATGCTTCCAACCCCTGACACAGAGACAGCGGATAACATCACTACCGAAGGTGGAAGAATCAAAGGTGAGGTAGGAAACGATGGTGGGTTAAACTGCGGGTATGGGTTCGTATGGGATTACAGTTCAAAAACTAAGCCAGGTAATGTCTCACCCGGATCCTCAGGGTATGGTAGTGACTGGACTGGAGCAGGCACAGTTAACGATGGAGATCCCTTCAACCACACAATAACTGGTGAGTTGCTGGGCGGTATCGTGATCTATTACCGCGCATGGCTAGAAAACACCCATGGATATGCTTACGGTGAGCAGAAAGATTTCCTTCTTCTCTTAGAGGAACCCAGTGTTTCAGTTGTTGACGATGTAGTAGCAGCTGACCGCGTCACAATTAGAGCGCAGCTAGAGGAAACAGGTGGAGCCGACATTACCCGACGTGGAATGGCTTGGGGAGAAACAGCTGTAGGTTCTCCCTCCCAGAGTCCACCTTTCGGGTATGAAACCTACTATGAAGAGGACGGCGATTGGGATGTCAATGATATGCCTGACCTTTTCAGCAAGACATTACAATTCGTGGATAACCCAGGGCCAGATGACCTAGCGAAATTCACTAAGTATTATTGGAGAGGTTACGGGTTCAACTCAGAGGGTTATGGGTTCTCGTCGCAAGATGACTTCACAAGCGATGTTCTCGTCTGCGCTGTCAGAATAGACTCGCCCTCAAATATAGCGAAAACATCAGCCACGCTTAACGGAACCCTTGAGGATACCAATGGCGAAAATGCGGATGTAGTAGGGTTCATCTACAATACCTCATTCATGGGGTTCAGCCCCTCTGGTGATCCTGCGCTTCTAGGATTCCCTTATGTGAAGATAACGGGCTCCTTCGCAGTTGACCACCAGTTCGCGTCTGGCATAACCGGTCAACCAGACGGTGCGCAGATCTACCAGATGGCGTTTGCACATAACTCAGCGGGCTGGGTTTACAGTGAATATCAAACATCTTTCTACCTTGGGATAGAATCTCCTACCGTTATCAGCGCAGCAGCTACAGGAATTGGGGGGAACTCGGCTACACTCAACGGAGAGATAACCGGTGTTGGTGGTCAAAATTGTTCTAGTCGAGGATTCGTATGGGGTAGAACCTCCAAGGGAAGTGAAACATTTGATAGTGATACTAAACCTTCTAGCTCAGGCTATGATGCCAGTTTCTCTGAGTCAGCAGGTGGACCTTACGGGCTAGGGGCTTTCACTCATATCCCTGCTCTGCAAATTGAGACAACTTACTATTTCCGTGCCTTTTCCTACAACACTACAGGGTATGGTTGGGGTGAAGAGTTTTCATTCAAAACTCTGGTGTTATCACCAGCTCCCCCATTTCCGGACTCAGATAACATGGAAGAAGATGCTTGGGGTGGCATTATCCTCATTGACCCTGAGAACATTTACAGCACCAATAACTACGCCTTCCTAGTCGACGCCATGACTATACGCCCAGGGATAACAGATGAAAGCGGGGTGTTCATGATTTCGATCAACGACAATGAGCGAAGGGATGAGACAGGGGAAGTCATTAACAAAGCCTTCAATCTATTCACTTTCATCAAGGATCGTGACCCTGTTCAATTAGCGGTTCAAAGAGGCACTAGCAGCGGAGCATGGGATCCCCTAGGTGGAACCGACGGCGAAGGTGCTGGACGCGAAATTCTACTTGGTGGATATGTTATGCAGAGGTTCTGGACTGTTGAGGGTGATGGTAGAATCACTGCACATATCATTGGAGTAGACTTCATGCATGCATGGAAGAAAATCTTCTTTGGCACCCCCGCGATTCCAAGGGACTATGAACTTCCTGAATTTGAGGGTACAGGCGGTGCTCCTATCTGGGGCTCAATGCCTGATCCAAGTAGTGTGGGAGTGTTTGATGATCTTTTAACAGACGTCAACGCCCAGATTTCGAATACTGATGCCTACAGATTTACATTTATCTCGGCTACTGGTGTGTCTTACTTTGTTGCTCCGTCCGGTATCGCCAATAATAATCTGGTATCCAAGACATACAAATTCGCCTCAGCGTTTGATACGGCGCAAGAGCTTTGTGAGCAGTTGAAGTTAATTAACTCCCCTCAGCTGACATGGGAGTGGGCTATTGATCCTTTTAGAGTGGTGATGTGGTGGCCACGTAAAGCATGGAGTATAGATGATGTTCCTCAAGTTGACGCCCCGATAAACTATGCTACAAATATCAGGGAAGTTACCAACATCCAGATAAGCGATACTACAGACGCCATCACACATGTAATAGTCACCGACGCCGAGAATGACAGGACTCTTCCAACTGATATTGACGCCCTCTGTTACGCTTATCGAATGTGGGATGAGCGCGGTGGAAGTTTCCAGAAATACAAGAGTCAAAGATATGACTCTAACAGCGTGCCTGCTCCTGGCCTAGGGTTTGTAACTCTACACGCCGACCGCAGAAAAGCTGTTGATAGAAGCCTTGTCGTTGATGATGAGGGGCATCCAGCAGTTTGTTTCATGAAGGACGATTGGGAAGACCCTTTCAATGCTAAATATAGGTTATTCACGATAGAATCTAATCTGTATCGGAGCGGTGAGGATTGGTTCCATCAAGACCTTAAGATGGATTTGCAGAAATATAGGCGAATCCGTTACAAATTCCGTGTTCCTAACCTCAACGGGTATGGGAGTAATGGTCCTGATTATTATCGAATCAGGCTTCACTGGAATGAAAAGTTGGATGAATACTATTACTACGACTTCGGAAAAGGCAGTGATGGTCTACAACAGAACCCAGATAGTGTGAGCTATGACATTAACTCTGAGGACAATATCCCTGATGATGATTGGATCTGGATAGACCTAGCGTTACCACAGCTTAACCGAGATGGAACAGGTATTGAGAAAACAAATGGATGGATTACTCCTCTGAAAGGGTTACCCGGTAAAACAATAAAATGGGCTGCTATCGAGGTAAAACTACAGCAGTCTTGGTCTACTCCTATAGGACCTCATACTACATTGGACGTGGCAGCCGTAAATAACACACAGTTCCTAACTCTTGCCAGCCCTGGTTTGTTTATAGGAAACAAAGATAGCGAAGAATTTGATACATTCAACGCCCCTGGACCTAAACCTGTGATATTGAGCAACACGCCAGCATATTCACCTATTCCTGACATAAAGAATAATGGAGCTTTCTTGGCATACCTTTCAGCGGTTAACATTGAATCATCTTCAGGTAACACCTCAGTATATCCGTTGTCAAAATCAGCTTCAAAGGATACATGGGTGTTCGAAAGAGCAGGATGGGCTGTATGTTTCAGTCAATTCCATTTCGTGAAAACATTGACTGTGGAGCAAGAGGATACATCCCTATTCCGTCCCCCTTTCAGCTATGCACAGATCTACAGCAAAGAATCGGATACCCTTGGTGACGTGGGGGATATCTCTCATGCAATCATGAATGAGCACGCGAAAACAAAATCATATGCTGAAATCCTCTGTGACGGAAACCCTCTACACAAAATCGGGTTTGGAGTCCAGGTTGACCTAAAGGCAACGGGGTTCAACAATGTGAAGCTGCCGATAGATGACATAGAATATGTTGTCGACAAGGTTGACTTCTACACCCGTATACGGGTCGGGAACCAGGTAAACAAAACAGAGAGAACCGAATCAGCTATAATTAATGCTCACAGTCGTAACATTAAGGACATATCCGTAAAGAACACAAAGCTATACCTACCGGAGGATCCCCCAAGTGAGTGACAGAGAAAAAGACGCAGGAATAACTGATAGCAGCGACATCGACACTAGGTCGAAATATAAAGATGTGCAAACATATCAGCCCGCTCCTACAAAAATGAAGGTGGAAAAAAATAGAAACCAGCAAAGAGCCGTCCCCATTAAATAACTGGCAAAAGGGATACGCGGAATGGCAGACTTTAAAAAAAAACTGTCAGGCAGCCAAAGGTCCTAACGGTGTCTATTGTGAACTTCGAGGGGCTAACTGCAGCTATCTCGGCTGTGTTCTCCGATTATTTGAGTCACCCCCAACTCAGGAACTAGAGGATCGCATCCAGGATCTGGAAGCGAAGAACAGGGTTCTTGAAAAAATTATAAAAGATGGGCCAGAGTTGACGATAGAAGAACCTAGTGAGCCCGTAATTGTAGAGGAATCACGGGTTGAGCAACCCGTTTCTTCTTGAAGTGGTTAGCAACTTGTAGCATCTCTTCCTCATTATATTTTATATCGAGCACTTTTCCTGCAATGACGTCGTCATGCGGTATCATGCGCCACTTCGATACAATGCACAGATTCTCTGTATGTTCATCATCAACGTAACGTTCTATCATCTTATGCACGCCTTTCTTGATGATGTAGTACACGTTCTCCTGTCTGGATGAAGGGATTTTGATGTGCCCTTCCTTGTCATACATGAGCATCTCGTTAGGCGAGAGGCAGCTTTCTAGGAAACTATGACTTCTATTCCTGATGCTATCCAGTAGCTCAGCGGTGAGGGGTGGTAACTCGTCTACGCCCCATCTCTCCTGAAGATACGAAACCTCGTTTTCCTGCAATTCACCAAAGCGTTCCTGTAACTCGATGCGACGCTGCTCCATTTCCTTGATTTTACGTGGGTCCCATGGTGGCACTTGGCCTGTATGCTTCATCATCTTCTTCTGCATACGATGTTGCATCCGTAGGAATGTCTCATCTTCACCGCATTTCTCTAAGAACTTCTTGAATGTCTCAGGTGCTACCTCTGCTTCCTCCGCTATTGGGGCGAAGTTTACCGTGAAGTTGTGGATATGATCATACTGTGGCCATCCTGCTGGGTAGTTCTCTGTCCATCTATAGTAGAGACAGAATGTCTTTCCCGATGGGATTGTAGCTCTTATCCAGTATTTGCTTTTATTTCCCCATTCGACCTTGTTGGCCGCTGTGCTGCTATCGTAGCTGTATATTGCTCTCCTTTCATTGTTAGTGGATTCATAGCCATCCCAAATCGAATTCTCTATGCCACACCAAGTCAAAACATTAGGAGTTACAGCGTCAGTCGTTGATTCTTGATTAAGTGTATTACCGTCAGCAGATAATGTGCTAAGAGTAAACCAACTCATATCCCACCACCCTCCTTTAACCACTCTAAGAACTCGTTGAAATGCTGTTTCAGAGTCTTATGACCACTTATCTTTCTGTCAGTAAGGAACCTTTCAACCAAGTTTGGAGCATCTCCCATACGAAGAATCACTATGAATTCATCCTCCCAGCCACATACCTCGCCCCAGAAGCTAAACCCCGATTCAAGATAGGCATCAATTTGCTTATGGGACTGTGAGGGCAGTAGAGAGGACGCTGATAGGTCTGTTCATCCAGCTGCGCACCCTTCATCGGCTTCGTTTTATCGATGTCAGTGTCCTTCGCTAAGTCATCATTGTAAGCCTTGCGTCGGTTGAACAATATCCTACCCGATTCACCGGGTTTCTTATCGTAATCTATCTGTCCGGGTACAGAGTAATGAGGTTTAGAGTGCTGCTTATCGCACCCTGGACACTTCCATCCAGTTGGGGGATAGGTGAGTTTCTTACCCATATTATCCACCTGTTACTGGTGCAACCATTTTGACTTCACTAGCCATCAGGACGATCCTCTCAGCTGCTTCATCGAATTTCTGCAACAATGTTGGTTTTCCTCCACCCTTAGGGAACACAAAAGCCCTGAATCCAACCGCCAGTTTCTCATCGAAAAACTTCTTGATGGCACTCACATCCTTTGGGTTCTCAGGATCATACTCTTTTTCTTCGTGGCCAGTGAAGCTAACAAAACTAATTTTCAACATTTTCATTGTCCTCAGATTCTACTTTGGTGTGACGTATATGCACCTGTGCCTTCAGGTCTTTCACCTTCTCTTTTGTAGCTCTCCCCATTGGGACTTCTATTTCATTAAATTTTCTCATCAACAGGATATCCTCCTTTGCTTTCACTAGATCCTCTTCGAGGACATCGAAATCTATATCCTTTAAGTTGAAACGCAGACTTCTCTGCGATTGACTCATTCGCCTAGGCGGATTATCCAGAAAATCCACTATAGCGGATCTCTGTTTTTCAGTTAATAAAATAATACTTTTCTGAACCAAAGCTATCTCCGATTATTTATTTCAGGTGGACGAAGTTAAAAGGTTATGGAAGCCGAACAGTTTCATATCAGGACAGCCTGCACCGTCCAGATTTACAGCCGGTCTTCTCGATGATATAATCATCCACTACAAGAAACTCCAAGTCACTGTTCTCAAGAGTGTGTATTGCAGTATACACATCCTTAACAATAGGTGATCCATGCAAGTTGAAACTTGTATTCAAGAATCCACCCGCAGCGGTTCTTCTCTCCCATTGCTTTAGAATACTCCAGTACCCTGGGTTCCATGTTTTCTCAACCATCTGAGGCCTAACTGTCTTATCGTAGCGATGCATGGCGGCTCCGAGATCCTGTCTCCCCTTCTCCTTTGAATCAAAGGTGACATTCATGTAAGGCGCGAAGTGTCCCTTCGGGTTCACCAAATATTCTTTCCCGTATTCAGTCAAGATACTAGGGGTGAAAGGCATCCAAAACGATCTATGTTTGATGGTGCTGTTCAGAACATCCGTTATAGTTGGGTCTCTGGCGTCAGCCATGATGCTTCTATTACCAAGTGCACGTGCACCGAACTCGAGGTTCCCAGAGCAACGGGCAACTATGTTTCCCTGATCGAGCAGCTCAGCTACCAGTTTCGACATTGAATCTTCTCTACTGTAACTGATTCCACCTTTCCGCTGCTTATCATCAAGGAAGCTAAGACCGCCCTCAGGTAACGCTGGTGGACCTAGGTAAAGTGGGCCAATTGGTTTGATTCCCCTCTTAGGGTGCTCTCCATGGTCACGTAGATAATCGGCGTAGATTTGCATGGCAGCCCCTATGCTTGTGGATTCATCCCCTGCGGAAGGCATGAAGAATACTTCCTCTACCTCGGGCATGTTCATGATTAGTTGGTTAGCTTTGACGTTCATGAAATCTCCGCCACCGCAGGCCAATTTGAATGGAACATCACCGACATCCAGGAAGGCGTCGCTGATGCTGAGAATCCATTTAACCATCAATTCCTCGAACCATTTCTGTAGGGCAGCCATGCTCCAGTCGAAAGGTTTTCGATACAGCATTTTCTTCACATGGCTAAACGCGAAGTCAGCTGGCACCGTTGTCATAAATCTGCCTTTATAGACCTTCATCATCTTGCAGAGGGCATTATAGATATCTGGATCTGGTTTAGCGTAAGGTGCCATCCCCATTAATTTGTACTCGTGTTCCCATGGCTTGAAGCCTAACAGGTAAGTGAATAGGCTGTAGATCTCACCGGGGCTTTCATCCCTGCTATTAGCTGCTACCCGGGTGAATCCGTCATTCATGGTCTTGTTAACTGATGCACTCTTTCCGTCACCTGAGCCGTCAGCTGTGATGATAAGGACCTCATCGTCCACGTCAAAAGGAGAAGAATAGTAAGCTGCTGCTGCGTGTGCTGTGTGGTGTTCAACCACCTGTATCTCCGGTATCTCAGAGACTCCCGCTTTGAACAGGATATTACGTAGCTCTTTCTTACGATTAGCAAGCCTATTGGTGAAGTATGGGCTGAACCTTTTCTTGAATGGCCACGTCAGCTTATTCAAGTAATAATCCTTTACCCCCTTCTCCCAATGCCCCGAGGTTTTATACCACTCCGCTTCATGGATGAATAACGTAGCCAATGCAACTAGATCTATCTCGGGTTCATGCTCGATGATGTAGTTAATTGCGTTAACCGGCATCCCTGGCTCATTCTTACGATTCACTAGACGCTCTTCTTGGATTGCGTAAACAAGCTCACCGTCCTTCAAGAGACAGGCAGATGCGTTATGGCCGTCATGACATCCTATCACTGTTACCATGTCTTAGTATGGAATTATTTCCTTATTTAAGAGCAGTGAATTTGAATTGTCTCAAATAACTTAAATCATTGAGTGTATCCAATGTAGATGTTCGCCATGTTAGAGATAAACAAATTCGAGAAAAAGGGGGCATTACAGATCCTCTTGCTTCTTGAAGAGGGGGGTAAACCAATCACAACTCTTAGGGAGGACATCAATGCGGGGCAGAGTAGAACCTATGCCTCGTTGAAGGTGTTGAAAGACCACGGGTTAGTAATCGAAGAGAAAGAAGAAGTGTTCCCCTATTCGAGTATCCAGAAACTTACCGATAAGGGACAGACCGCTGCGAGTATGATTAACGACTTCGTTAACCTAATCCAGTGAGGCTACTTTCAGGACACCTTCTTCGATTTTATATATCTGTTTTTCAGCCCATTTTTTGTTTGCTTCTTTCTTAGTTCTCCAATACTCTAGGTGTGCATCGTGAGCATTCTTTTTCTTATTATTGAAGCATTCAATTATTTTCTGTTTCTCATCTTCATTGGCAGCATAACCATAAAACTCCCAATAGTGTTCAGGTTCCCACTTCTCGTTATCATATGTTCTGCATATTTCTATTCGTCCAGTGTGTCTACTAATGCGTTTATAACCACCAACGTTACCCCCATTCACACTACAATTCACTTCATAGATCCACGGCCATAGTATTTTTGAAATTGAAAACATTAGTTTTGTTCTCCAAAGTTTTTCAGGATGATCTCTCCCACGGTTTTGCTGAGTTCCTCTGAAGATAGATTGAAGTCATGGGTCATGGTTGCCTTGACGTCAAGGTTCGCCGTTATTTGTTCAACGTACTTTATGTCCTCAGGGGTGACTTCTTTATCGTAGATAATCACAGTGATCTTCTTGGTATCCACCGCGACTTCTATCTGCCTCATAATATCATGGTGTTGCTCATCCATCGGATTCTTCAACCCATCTACGAAGGATTGATTGATTAACATGAGATAACATTCGG
>Ga0207997_1000361_pt1 | contig 23054 bp, 25 predicted proteins | sample AntAceMetag02UKN_FD_184777 | JGI IMG/M metagenome (GOLD analysis project Ga0207997, IMG submission 184777) | Saline lake microbial communities from Ace Lake, Antarctica - Antarctic Ace Lake Metagenome 02UKN (SPAdes) (version 2) | ecosystem: Environmental > Aquatic > Non-marine Saline and... | reverse complement strand
AGTTAGCAGTTCTTCTTCGACAAGCTCAAGCAGCTCAACAGTTAGCAGTTCTTCTTCGACAAGCTCAAGCAGCTCAAGCAGCTCAAGCAGCTCAACAGTTAGCAGTTCTTCTTCAAGTTCCTCTAGCAGTTCTTCAAGTACAAGTTCATCTTCATCTTCAACCTCCTCCACTACGCCTCTACCATAGTTACTTAGAAATGTATAATTTTAGCTTAAAATTTACGAACACGAATCTTAATAGGGGATAATAAAGAATGTCAACAAGTGATAGAAGAATAAGAATTTATAATCGAAAATATGAATCCCTAAATGCAATATCTACGTATTACTACAATATCTTACGTCAGAATTTGTTAAACTCTGTTAAATTAGTATATCCTCAGAGGGGAATATTTTACGGTGGTGGTGCAATTACTTCTTCCATTAATGCTAATCAAATAGATATTGCAGCTTTTACAGGGATTACACACACAGGTAACTATTTAGATGTTACAGCTCAATCTAATGTTCCATTTGAAAATACTGCATTAGTTACATATTATGTAGGCGTTAAATGGGTAGAGGTTGAGGTGCCAGATCCTGTAACTGATGCTATTGAAATTGCACCTGTTTTAAATCAACCTAAATATGTTTTTCTACAGGAGCAAATTGGAGAAACAGGAGTACCAAATCAGGTCATAGATAATGGAGCAACTGTAACGTTAGTTGTAGATGATGTAACGGAAACCGGTGTAGATCATTCAGGTGAAATAGTCAGAGTATGGCTTAATACTCCTTTAATTACAGATAGTAGCTATTATGAAGATCTAACAGTTGTTTATGGAGCAGGTGCGTGGGTAGGTAGTAAAAATTATATAACAACCGCTGGAAATTTTGGTCAGATTTCAGTATTAGGAGCTATTTCAACCACTGCATCTGATTATAAAGTTTGGAAGCGTGCTGTTTCAATAAAAACAACAGATATTAGTACAGATACAGATTATGTATATTTAGGAAGCGTTTTAGGTAATGGTGGAGTGGTACCTATATCCAGTGCTAATATTTCCTATTCAGGTATATCTTATCTTAACAGTGTAGCTAATACAAAATTAAATATAAGACAATTAGCAAAAGACATTTACGGAGATCTTTTTACTTTCAGCGGCCTGGATGCAAGAACAGATAGAGATTTTGGAACGTTTTCTGGAATAGATACATCTCCAGACATTTCTGATTACCCTGCTTATTATACAGCAAGCCCAGGTCCTACACATACTAGCATTAATACATTTGATGGTGGTAAAAAAGGTGATGTTAGAGTAATTATTGCAGCTGATGTAAAAACAGATCTTATAAATAACAATAATTTAAAATTAAAAGACCACGTCAACTTTTTAATGACTACAGGTGATACTATTACACTTAAGTGTATTCTACCTGGTGTTTGGGAAGAATTGACTCGCACAGTAATAGGTTTAGGATCAACTACATCTACAACAACGAGTTCTTCTACAACGTCAAGTACATCTTCTAGTTCATCTAGTACATCTTCTAGTTCTTCTGTTAGTTCAACCTCAACCAGTTCTACGAGTACCTCGAGTTCTTCTTCAACAGTTTCTAGTTCATCTTCAACTTCCAGTTCATCTTCAACTTCATCAAGCTCTTCAACGTCAAGTTCCTCAAGTTCCTCAAGTTCCTCAAGTAGCACATCAATGACTTCAACGACTTCTTCAAGTTCTTCAACTACAAGTTCCTCAATTACTTCAACGAGTTCAACGAGTTCAAGTTCAAGCTCAAGCTCAAGCTCTGTAAGCTCTTCAACCAGCACAACAGTTCCTTCTATACTCTGGGCATGGGGAGATAATACTTATGGTCAATTAGGTCTAGAAGATAGAGATGATCGTAGTTCTCCCGTCCAAGTAGGATCTTCAGCTAACTGGGATAGTACTATTTGTGGTGATTATCATACAGTAGCTCTTAAAACTGATAATACATTGTGGGCATTTGGTCGTAATAACTATGGTCAATTAGGACAAGAAGATAGAGATGATCGTAGTTTACCTGTTCAGGTAGGATCTTTAACTGATTGGAATAAAATCTCAGGAGGAATTTATCATACAGTAGCTCTTAAAACTGATAATACATTGTGGGCATTTGGTTATAACGGTTCCGGACAACTAGGACAAGAAAATATAACAGATTATTCATCACCTGTTCAGGTAGGATCTTTAACTACTTGGAGTACGATTTCTTCAGGAGGTAGTTTTGTATTAGCTGTTAAAATAGACGGTACACTCTGGGCATGGGGCAGTAACTTATATGGGCAATTAGGACAAGAAAATATAACAGATTATTCATCACCTGTTCAGGTAGGATCTTTAACCACTTGGAGTACGATTTCTTCAGGAGCTAGTTTTGTATTAGCTGTTAAAATAGACGGTACACTCTGGGCATGGGGAGATAATTTAGATGGACAATTAGGACTAGGAGATATAGTACGTCGTTCTTCTCCTGTCCAAGTAGGGTCTTTAACTACCTGGGCTAAAGTTGTAAGCGGTCGTAATCATGTATTAGCTCTTAAAACAGATAATACTCTCTGGGCATGGGGAGGTAACGGTTACGGACAATTAGGAATTGAAGACACCACTGATCGTAGCTCTCCTGTCCAAGTAGGTTCTTTAACTACTTGGAGTTGGACTGGAAGTAATTCTTCAGGTAATTATCAGTCAGCAATTATTAAAACAGATAATACTCTCTGGACTTGGGGGCGTAATGAAGTTGGAGAATTGGGACATGAAGATATAACAGATTATTCATCACCTGTTCAGGTAGGATCTTTAACTAGTTGGGATACAGTTGCCTGTGGTTATCTTTTTACAGTAGCTATAAATTCATAAAGTAAGGTAACAAAGAAAGTTGTAAGTACAGCTCGTATGAATGTTGCTGGGCTACAGGATGCTTGTTTTATTTTTGGTGGATATATAGAGGTACGCCAGGAGCTGCTATATTAGCTAATACTGAAGAATAGGGATATATTAAACAGCAGAGTGGTAAATTAACTATTTATAGTTAAATTAATGTTTATTTTAACTCTTTATTGAGGAATACGCTTTTGGTTTTAAATTTTTATTTATTCGTTTTGTAGATAATGATGAAAACAGTGGGGGAATACTATTTCTATAGATAGAGATATTATTAAAACTGCATACAGGTAGTATAAGGATAGATGGATTAAAGAATATGATGAATAAGTTGGGCTAGTGAAAATAATATAATTACAGCTAGAAAATATTTAGGTGGTTGCGGTAGTAGAACATCGGCTTTAAATTTTGGTGGCTATACAAGTAGTCCAGGAACTGTTACATTAGCAAATACCGAAGAATGGAGTTATATTAAATAAGGAGAGGGTTATGAGATCGTTAAAATTAGAAACTATAAGCGGTACTATGGAATTTACAAATATCGTTGAGTATGCTTTTGGATTCAAATATTTATTCGTGCGACGTTCAAAAAACGAAAACGAAAACGAAATTGAAAATGCAAATATAAATGAACATGAAACTATATCCGTTGAAAGATCAAGTATCAAAGAAGCTTACAGAAAGTACAAAGATCGGTGGATTAAAATAAATATGAAGGTTCCTAGAAAGAAAAGGGAGGATGTATGAGATGGAAAAATTAATACAGGCTTTAACTAAAAAAGGTAAGTTAAATTTAATTAAACGTGTAACAACTCAACGTACTAAAGCTGCTATGTCTACAGGCACTAAATTTCGAGCTGTATTGCAGGACCTTATAGCTGTTACAAATAAATTAGAAGCAGATATTAAATCAAAAAGGTACAGCTGATAATAAGAAAAAGATGAAAGAGCTTAATAAAGAGTTAGATGAAGTGTGGAAGGTAGGTCGAAAAGTTAATACGAAAATACATGCATTAGAAAGAGAATTTAACGTATAAACTGTAAAAGAAAAAATGGCAGAGAGGAAAACTTTAAATGGCGGCAAAAACTTTTAATAAGATTCTAGCAAGACCTCTCACTAAGATTCTAGTGCGTGAAATGCTCCCCGAGATATTTAAAACTTTAAAAACTCTTGGATATGATTTAAAAAAGATATCTAATTGGGATAAAGGAAATTATGGATTTGCATTTGCTACAGCTAAAGGTAGAGTATTAAAAATAACTGCTGATGTTGCTGAAGCTTCTGCTACTTCTAAAATAGTTGGAAAAAAATTTAAGCATGTATACCAAATTTTTAAAGTGTTCCGTTTAAAGTCTTATCCTGGAGTGTATTTTATTGAGCAAGAAAAACTTCAACCTTTAAGCAGTACTGAAAAAGAAGTTTTAACCTGGGCTCCCTTTTCCCGGAGCAACAAAATTCCGGAGTATGTGGAATTAGCCCTTAAGTATTCAAAAGTGAATAGTTTAGAGGAATTTTGTCAATCTGAAACGGATAGTAATTATGATGCTGTTAAAGGTAAATTGTTTGCTGAGGTATATCCACTTCTTAAAGGCAAACCATTAGCTTTAGGATATTGGTTAACACTACTTATGGATTACAGTGCAGAAAAACTACAAAAAGTGTTACCAAATACTAAACAAGGCGTAGATATAATTAATCAAGCACTTTTAGGATTGCAAGAAATGGATGATCATAATATTTTATATACAGATACCCATACAGGTAATATTTTAAAAGATAAATCTGGTCTAATAACTTGGATTGACTTAGGACATGGTTCTAAAGTTAAGGGTAAGGGTAAGATTAAGGAAATTAATGCTATGAAAAAATTAATAGCTGCATTAAATAAAAAAGGCTATAAACAATTAGTACAACAGGTTAAAGCTAATTAACAACAGGGGAAATTAATGTATAATAACGAAATAGAAGGTAGCATAGTAATCGTTAAATTTTTTAAGAATTTAAGTGAAAAAAATATAATGAACCCTCTCATTACCAGAACTCTTAAGAAGGTAGGTGTTATAGAGCGTAATGTAGAAATTGATCCTGAAACAACACCTAAGGACGGTGAGTTGTGGAGGGTGCGTATTACAAAGGAAATATGTGAAAAACAAAGTAAAGGTTGTTTTATATTGCATCCTATACAATTAGTTATTCCTAAAACTGTTGTAAAATTAGTACCTGGTATGTATGAAGAAGAAGAAGACCATAAAATTTTGTTTATTTATCCACATAATGCAGAGCATAACTGTATATTACCTTTAGATTTAAAACGTAAATTAAATTATAGAGCTGTTCTTGTAAAATTAAAAGAAGTTGAAGAAGAGAATAAGGAAATTAAAAGTGTTTAATCAGAAATTAGCTAAATATATTGAAGAGAAAGTAGGTTTAAATCTGGAGGAAATTCGAAAGAAATCTCCTAATAAATTACGAAGTTATATTGAAAAGAAAAGTGGAAAGCCTATTAAGTTTAAGACTGGAGAAGCCTGTAAAAAGCTAATTACTCGAAAAGAGCTTAACAGACAGATTGATTTCTTTTTAAGTAGAATGTAAATTATATAGATTATAGGAGATAAAAAATAGCTATGATATATATGGGGGTTGGTATTTGTAAAAAAGAGCCAAAAATAGGTGAAATTGTCTGTAGAAGTTGCTGGGAGTGTAATATTTCTCATGAGCATCTGAAGAAAGTAAATAGACTATACTGTTGCTTTTTCTGTGGTCGTTCTTGGGTTTTTGATCGTTTTCTCACCTCTTTTTATCCTAGAGATGCTAGTGGTAATTTTATAGATGAAAATACTGGTCACATAGCTTTAGAGACATGGTTAAGCAGTATGGGGGTTGGTATTGGAGAAAGTACAACTAAAGTTGATCTGGGTTATAAAAAGCAGATAATTACACTATCTTTTCAAAAAGCTTCAGATTTAAATCCAAATTTAAATCCAAATCCAAAATATATTGAAACAAATTAGATCATAAAGGAGAAATAGATATGATATTATCTGAAATATATGAAGGTATGGAAGGTGAAGGAAAAAATATTGGAACGTTCCAATTATTTGTTCGGACCCACGGATGTAAAGTTAGGTGTAAAACATGTGATTCAAAGTATACATGGGGAGCAGCAACTCCAGAAAATTCTTTTGTAAAGACTCCGGTTGAAGTATATGAAGAGTATGTAAAACCTTGCAAAGCTAATTGGATATCCATTACAGGTGGGGATCCACTGCTTCAAGCAGATGAGGTAAGTGCTTTAATTGATTTATGTCACAAAGATGTAGGTACTTACAAGAAAGTAAATATTGAAGCAACAGGCCTTTCTAATGTTCCTGCTGTATTTAAAAAATGTAATTTAATTAGTGCCGATATTAAAACACCTAATACAGGTGTGTTAGCTGATTATAAAACTACATTAGAATTGTATAGATCATATTTACAGATTCAGTTTAAAGCTGTGGTTGCATGCAAAGAAGATATCGAATTTCTAAGAAAATTTGGTAAGTTACCAGTGGTTATCACACCTTGTTGGGAACCAGGAAAACAACTCGACATGGATGTGTTAATTCAAATACAAGATTTAATCAAAGAGTTTCCCCAGTTTCGAATGATTGTTCAACAACATAAATTTTTATATGGTGCTGAAAAGAAAGGTGTTTAAGAGAGAGATATTTATAATATAGACATTAAAACAGATAATAAAACGTGAGAGATAAAGATATGGATATGAAAAAAGTTTTAGTAGCAGCTTTAGTAACATTAGTTCCATTATTAATAGCGTGGGGTACTTGGACAACCGGAAGATCATATCGAACTTATGTGCTAGAAAGCGATCTGGGTAAAATAGTCAGCGAGCTATCTAAGACAGATGGTAAAATAGACAAGCTTATAGGTAAAGTGGATGATGGATTTTCAAAACTTAATGATAAAATTGATAAGAATCAAGAGATAACTAATACCGAAATAATAGAAATTTGGAAAAGCAAACAAACAATAGCAGTAATAAAGAAATAAATTTAAGCGACCATAAGAAAATATAACTAGGAGTTAGCTATATGGGGAAATTAGAACAGCATAGTTGTAATAATTGTGGAAAAGAACACGATGATTATGGATATTCTGTATCTGGGGAATATTTAGATTATGGATTTTGTAGTGCTGAATGCTTTTATATTTTTTGGATAAAGAATCCTAAATATAATACTTTTGTACCTTTTCCTGATGCAGATAATTATGGTGCAGCTTATAGAATATTTAAAGAATTAAATGAGTAATATATGAAAAATAGAAAAGGTGTCTGGATTCCAGACACCTTTTTTGTTATTTGTTCAAATGTTGTATTAATTCGCATTTACTTTAATAAATCTTTTTACTGCAGCAGTGTTGCATAAAGTTACGCTTTCTGTCTTACTTATATCTACAACAATGTTAGCCTCATTTCCTAACTCACTCTCACCAATTTCCTTTATATTACGAGGATCCATTGCTAACAAGTCTCTAAGAGGAGTATTTTCAAGATCAACCTCTGATCCATCTTTACACCAAATATAACCCCATACCACAGCATTTTCAATTTGAGTCCTTTCTATTTTAATATCTGTTTTCATTTTAGCTCCTTTTTTCTATAAAGTTAATATTTACTATCTATACTATAATTATACATGAAAATGCGTAAAAAATCAAGGTTTTTGTATAAAAAAATGTAAATAAAAAAAAAGGTGTCTGGAATCCAGGCACCTTTTTTTGTTATGTAACTATCCTACAACAATCTTTCTTTTAGATAATTAAAGTATTGATAAAACATCCTCCTCCCCCTTCTGGCTCCGGTTCTGGCTCTGGCTCTGGCTCTGGCTCTGACTCACAAGCATCTCCTGTTCCGTCACTATCGGTATCTATTTGGTCTGGATTGTAGTTACTGGGACAATTATCTATACAATCAGCTATACCATCCTCATCAGTATCTATATCTGAAAATCCACAGCCACATATACCCGGCTCTGTCTTATTGTAATCAGTAGGGCAATTGTCACAGGCATCGCCTATTCCGTCACTATCGGTATCTATTTGGTCTGGATTGTAGTTACTGGGACAATTATCCTGAATATCTATTACTCCGTCATCATCAGTATCGGGTTCTGGCTCTGGTTCTGGCTCCGGTTCTGGCTCTGGCTCTGGCTCTGGCTCTGACTCACAAGCATCTCCTGTTCCGTCACTATCGGTATCTATTTGGTCTGGATTGTAGTTACTGGGACAATTATCTATACAATCAGCTATACCATCCTCATCAGTATCGGGTTCTACATCTATAACATGAACAATACAGGTATCTGTAGACTGCAAATCCTCACTATCTGTAACTGTTAATTGAAAAATTAAATCTAATCCTTCAGGAGCAACTTCAGGCGTTAGAAATGTAGGACTGACTATAGAATCATCAGATAAAGTTATATAAAGTCCATCTATTTGTTTCCAGAAATAAGAAGCTATATTATCATCAATATCTGAAGAGTTAGAACCGTCGAGAGTAGCAAATACGTTCTTATCTACTATTTGATCCTGTCCAGCATCAGCAATAGGTGGACTATTCGTAATATCAAAAGGCTCTGTTGCTATCGGCGCATAATTTACTTTTCCTAAAGAAATATCATCATAATAATCAAAGATTTTTTCATCTATTATTGAAGTATTTGTAGTACCCCACCAATTATTTGGAGCAGTTATATCTAATTTTCCTGATCCTGTCATTTCTACATCTATAGTATTTTCAAGAATGTTATTATTAGAAATTACAAGATTTGAATAATGATCCGTACTGCATACCTCTATTTCAACTCCAATACCGTTATTTTCTATAATATTTTTTTTAATATTTCCCTCCATTCCTTGTAATCTTAATCCAATTCCATTTAATTTAACTGTATTACGGTCTATAATCCAGCCATTACCCATAGTTACTAAGCCTAAAAAATTATTTTTAATTAAGTTATTTTTTACAATAGTTTTACCACCACACATTAAACCGCACCCGTTATTTATTACTGTATTATTTTCTATAAAGGTTAAAGATTGAGGTGAAACTGCTGTTATACCAATAAAATTATTTTTAAATAGATTATGTATAATATAGATAGGTTGATTATTATTAAAAATTAAAAATGTATTTATATTTTCAAAAGTATTATACATTATAAATGGAGATGTTTGATCCATAGTTATGAAATTAATATCACTAATTTCACAGTATTTTAATATACTGCCTGATAAGTAATTATTATTCGAATCTATAATAGCGTCTTTACTAGAATCGAAAAAATTAATTTCAGAAGAATTATCTAAAATACCTTTTACGGATGTAAAAATAATTTTATCTTGAGTAGTTCCAATTGCAATCAATTCTCCACCTATGTTTAAATCACAAGAATCATTAAATTTAATCTCAACACCCGGTTTAATAGTTAATTTTACATTCTTTAAAATTTGTACTGTATCTATTACTACATATGGACTATTTTCTAATGTCCAAACAGTATCTTCTGTAATATTACCCTCAACCTCTGTAATATCAGCGTTAACATTGTTTATAAAACAACAACTAATTAAAATATTCAATACGATAAAGATACTTAAAGCTTTTATTTTGTACATGATGAACAATCTCCTTTTTAAAAGTGTTATAGAAAAACCAACTCAACTATTTTAAATTGTTTAAGAAGCAGCCTGATTTTTTGTTGGTAATATGATAATTATTTATAATCTCATCAGAAGGAAGAGTAGAATTAAGATAAAAACAGGTGGTTAAAGCTCCTATATTGCAACTATCTCCTATAGCGATTCTAAAATAGCCATCTTCTCCCCAACCTGTTCCCCAACTATTTTTACATATCCAGCAAGGTTTTCCTGTACCACCTCCAGGAATTTCGGGAAAATCATCCCAGCCTACTATGATTACTGCATGACCTCCATCATATACTCCAGAAATACGTTCATATACACCTCCTGTATAACTATAAAACTCTTCATGTACATGAAGAGTAGTGGGTAAGGGGCCATATTTTACTAAAGCATTTTTAATACTATTCTCGTTATTAGATACCCAAGCCCAGCCTCCTATTTTTATTAATTTTTGTCTCCAATCTGAACACTTATTAGACGAGTTGCAGTTTAAATCCATAGCCTTATATAAAAAACAACTCTCTGGAGTCGTTCCTATATATTGTAAGAAATCACAAGCACGACCCATCCAACCACCTACACAACCTAAATTAGAAGTATCACAAGACACCATCAATTGTTCAGATAAATCATTACCTACAGATACTCCGCTTATTAAAAGTTTGGACTCAAAGGCTCCGACTGTAGCAAAGGCATAACAACTACTGCACCTTCCTTGATCTTTAATTGGAGTTACTGTATTCCAATCTCTCCAATCAAAAAAGGTTGTTGCAGCTTCAAGAGAAAGAGCTACACTTTCTTCCCTTTCTCTGGTAGTGTAGTTTTCAGGAAAAATTATTCCACATCTATTCTTCATCTCTTCGATAGTTAGATTAGAAACCGAAGTTTCCCCTGCCGTCCAATTAGCTCCATTTTTTTTAATAGCTTTTCTTAAAATTTTTATATCACTGCCTAAAGCTGTGTTTGCTTTTAAAAACCTTTTAATAGTTCCTTCCAACATTCCGTTTGAATCTGAACTTAGATTAGAAACTGAAGTTTCGCCAGCAGTCCATTTAGCCCCTTTTTCCCGAATAACTTTTTGTAAAGTGGTTATATCACTACCTAAAGATATATTTACATTTAAAAACCCACAGCCTAAAACAATTAATAAAATTGAAAACAGTTTAAATTTCATAACTTCTCTCCTTTTTATGGATTATATAAAATTAAAATAAATAAAAACAGCTATTACTACTATTATTCTTAAAGCTTCATAAAATTACCTCCTTTAAATAGTTTTTTCTTCTGTTATTTTAATTATACACAATTCTGCATTAAAAATCAACTTTTCTAGCACTGAAAATGTAAAATATATTAAACATAGGAGAAACAACATGAACGGTGGTATGAATAACGGTATTAGAGAAAGAATGTATACAGGTATGGAAACCTGTAAGGTAAGTTTAGAAAAGAAATATTTAGCTGCTAAAGTGCAAAGAAGTAGATACACAATTAATTGTCAGCAAACAAAATGTCCTCTTTATGCTACATGCAAGGAACTACCTCCTTGGGCTAAAGCCACGGTGCATGCTTATAATCAGGGAGAAAAAGAAAAAGAAGTAGATATTTTGTTTGTAACGTCTTATGCAAGAAACGATTTTGCAGCATGCGAAAAATACAGTTCAGTTAAAGCCACACGCAGTAAGGCAATAAATATTTTTGAAGCCACTCAATTTTTTAATGGCAAAACTGGTTTGGTGTTTAGAAATATGTTAATGTATGTAGAAAATCAATTACCAAAACCTTTAAATAAAGCTGCTATTACAATGGTTAAGGGTGCATATGGTAAAAATGATGCAGCATGGCCTTACTGTCGAGTTCATTTATTAAACCATATAAAACGATTACGTCCTAAGGTAATCGTAGCAATAGGTCAGGGACCTTCTGCTGCACTTATTTCAGATAATCCACAAAATAGAGGTATATACACAGAAAATAGAAGTGTACTAAAAGATGTCGTGTTAGACAGTAAGAAGTACAAAGTATTAACTGTGTTATCTTATAATGATGTTTATTCAGATCCAGCTGTTTTATGCTGTCTTATGGAAGACTTACGAAAAGCGTATGGAGTCTATAAATGTCAACCAATGGTAACCGTAGAGAGAAGAATTATTCCTCAAGCTAAAGAATTAGAAGGAAAAGAAAATATAGAGACTGTACAAACGGTTGCAGAAGTAGTTGATCATTTAATGCATGTTAAAACCGAAGCAATGGCAATAGATACAGAAACGAAAAATTTATATAAAAGATATGGGAATGTCTTAGATACTGTGCAGTTTAGTTACGAACCCAAGACAGCTTATATGATCTATGTAGATCATCCAAAATCTCCTTTTGATGCTCACGAAAAGAAAGAAGTGAAGCAATCTTTACGGAAACTATTTGCTGGGCAGAATAATTTTAAATACTGGGTAATGCATAATGCAAAATTTGATTTAGCTGTCATATTTTCTAAGCTTGGGGTAAGATTACCTTTACCTGTTATATGTACAATGATGTTCGCTTTTATGTTAGATGAGAATTATATGGATTCTGGTATTGGTGGCTATGGTTTAAAAGCTTGGGCAAAGAAGAACGGATTTAATGATTTTGATAAAGAAGATTTAGCTGCAAGAAAAGCAGGATTGCTAAGAGAATTAAATAGTCTAAATTTTGCAAAATATGCAACTAATGATCCTTCTGTTACTCTTCAGCTCTTTTATGTATTAAAAGAAATGGCAAGAGGCCAGAACTATTTAGATCAAGCAATGACTGTTATGACTTCACTTTACAGTAGAGTACTTAAATTATTAGTGGAGATGGAGTATAACGGAATTTTTGTTGATAATGAAAAATTAACAGAGCTTTTAGGTAGAAATTCTCCAATATTAGGTGGGTTAAAACAAATACTTGTAGATTTTAATAATTCGCCTAAAGTTCAAAAAGCAAATGAACTCATCGTAAACGCCACTTCAATGGCACCTCCTTTATTTGGCACACCTTGGATGTTTGATCTTGGAACAATTAAACATAAACAACTACTCTATTTTAATGTTTTAGGTTTGAAACCTTTGAAGCCACCTAAGATGGCTTGTGCTGCATGTAAAGGCTTAGGTACTGTAAAGGACTTTATGTGTCCTCGATGTAAGGGTACAAAATTAGCAAAAGGATTTCTGGACAATAAGGGTAATGTGCTAATTGCTGGTGAAAAAGTTAAAGTGGGAGCAATGAATAGAGAGTTTCAGGATCATTATGCAGAAGTACATGAAGTAAATTTATTGAATGAATATAATAAACTTCAAAAATTAAAATCATCTTATATTGAAGCTATTCAAAAATTTCTAGATCCAGAAAATGGTAACATGGATTGTTTTACAGATAAGCGAGTAAGACCAGATTTTACATTGATGGCTAAAACAGGAAGAGCACGATCAAAAAATCCTAACAGCCAACAAATTCCAAGAGGTGATACACCTGTTAAGAAAGCTGTAAAGGATTTATATTGTGCACCAGTTGATTGGGCTATTGTTGCATTAGACTATATGGCTGTTGAAGTAAGAGGCTGGGGTGTTTTAAGTAATGATAAAACAATGCGAGAAATGTTTATAAAAGCTAAACATTATAGAGATTTATGGAAACAGACAGGTGATGAAAAATATAAAAATTTAGCTAAGGTATACGGAGATATTCATACAGTTAATTCGACTGCAATGTATGGTGTACCTTTTGATAAAGTTACAACGGATATGAGAAATGCATCTAAAGGATTAACGTTTGGAAGTATTTATGGAAGGTCTTTACAATCTGTGGCAGCTGGTATTGGTTGCTCTGTACAAGAAGCTGGAGAAAGACAAGCAAAGGCTTTTGCTAAGTTCAAAGAAGCTGGAGCTTGGTTGACTGATATTGAAAAGGAAGCTGCTGAAAATTTCTATGTGCAATCTCCTCTTGGTCGGAGACGACATCTTTGGGAGTTTATGTTAATCACAGACGAAACACCCTTCACCCCAATAGTATCCAGAGCAAAAAGACAAGCTCGAAATTCTCCTATTCAAGGATTTGCAAGTGATCTTACATTCTTAGGTGCAGCTTTAATGTTTCAGGAAGTTATTATTAAAAGAAAAAGGAATTGGGAATTTTTTAATTCCGTTCATGATGCTATATATTTGAGGGTTCCTGTCAATGAGGTTAAAGAGTGTGTGCTGGAAAGTGAAAGGTTCTTTACAACAGAATTGTTTAAGATTGTAGAAAAAGATTTTGGTTTTAAGGTTCCTTTTCCACTGGAAGCGGAATTTGAAATTGGAGTATATGGAGGAAGTTTAACGAAATGGGATTTTTCAACCAAACAGTTGGATGAAATTGTAAAAGGAATTAATGAAGAAAATGATAGAAGAAAACAAAACGTAAACAAACCTTATAAATTAAAACTGTAAGTAACTGTAGGAGTTTAAAATGAGTACAGAAATTTTAAGGCACTTGGAAGCTAAAATTAAAAAGAGCCCTAAAGCTCGGGAAGGATTGCATTTAACTGATAATGAAATGCGGCAACTTGCAGACTCTCTTCTTACACATGGTAATACCTGGTTTTCAAAAGGAAGTGCAAGGGTGTTTAATTCTTTATTAGTTAAGGTAAGAAAAGAAGCTGAATGTAGAAGGAATAAAAAATCGATTTTAAGAGCAATGGGGGATGTATGACTTTTTTTGTTACAGGTGCAGCAGGTTTTATTGGATTAAATACATGTGAATATTTATTAGCTATGGGTCATGAAGTAATAGGTGTTGATAATTTCTGTACGTCTTGGAAACATGTATGTGATAGCCAAATAAAAACACTACAAACCAGATATCGAAAATTCAGTTTTTTAGAATTTGATTTATGCAAAGAAGATATAACACATCTTTATGCTATTTTTATTAAGTACAAACCAGAATATGTTATTCATTTAGCTGCAATACCTTCTGTTGGGAGATCTATTGAGAATCCTTTGAGATCCATTGAGAATAACGTTTTGGCAGCCACTAACGTAGCATTAGCTTGTAAAGAATATAATGTAAAAAAGTTAGTGTATGCTGGTTCTTCCAGTTACTATGGAGGTGAGGACTATAAAAAACCAAACACAGTTCCTAACTGTAAATCTCCTTATGCCGCTTCAAAAGCAGCAGGTGAGTTAATTGTTAGATCTTTTCAAGAGTCTTTTAATTTACCTGTCACCGTATTGAGGTATTTCAATGTATTTGGTCCTCTTCAAAATCCAATGTCCACGTATTCTGCAGTTATTCCCGCTTTTATTTTTGCACTTTTGAATAAAAAGAATCCTATAATTTTTGGAGATGGTACACAAAGCCGAGATTTCACATATATAACTAATGTAGCACAAGCAAACTATTTAGCTTGTATTTCAGAAAAAGCTGTTGGAAAAATATTAGATGTGGGGTGTGGAAAAACTACCAGCTTACTACAGCTCCTGGCTTTAACTAAAAAAATTCTAGGAATAGATTTACCCCCTGTATTTTTATCCAGAGAAGCAGGTGATGTAGATTTTAGTCGAGCAAAAATCAAAGAAACACTTGCTTGTTTAGATGCTTGTTTAGATGAGTATAAACCTGTACAATTAAAGCAAGGATTGATACAAACTGTAAATTATTACAAAGGGATTAAAAAATGATAAAAGAAATAATTGATATTATTGAAAAATTAAATGCAGAAATCTATGAAAAAGTAGGTGAGGACCTCTTTAATGAATTTCCCTATATAAATTTATCTTTAGTAACAGATGGTTATGCCGAGTGTGTAGATTTTCTTGGAATGACTCTTTGGAATTCCGATAACGATGAAAGAGAATATGTGGGAGAAGGTGTATTTGAGGATTACGAACCTTTAGAGGGTTTTATCAGAAAGCAAGTTGATGTTTTAATTAATGGCCTCTTTAAGATTATAAAAAAAGAGAAAGATATTAAATAGTTTGTATTAAGGGGAAAGAATGAATATAGTTAAATGTGTGTCCTGGAGAGATTGTGAGCCTCAGTGGACTCAATGGAAAGATTTTAAGAAAGACGATCCAACACCACAAAAATTAAATACTGCAAAGTTGTATCTAGAAATGGAAACGATTGTAGGGAAAACACCTCGAAGAACTTTAGGTTACATTAAAGAGGTACCAGGAGATCCAACAACAACAGGTAATATTTTAGGTTGTGCAATTGTGTATGCAAAAGAATTACCAGGTTTAAGTATTGGTGGTATTGGGAAAATGGCTGTGGATCCTAAGTACAGACTTAATGGAATTGCAACACAGTTATTAGATGTATGTATAAGATATATGTTTCAAGCAGGATTTCATATTTCAATTTTATGGGCATCAGTTTTAAAGGTGTATGAAAAAGCAGGTTATATACCGCTTACCGAAAAACATCAAGAAACAAATATGATGTACAGACCTATTCATGGACTTCCTGTGGGTTGGACGAAAGAGAAACTACTTGATTTAAAAAATAATCCGAAAATAGGTACATTTTAAAATGGCTCGTTTAACTAAAATTAATAGAGCTGGAAAGTTAATTCAACAAATGACTAAATTAATCCAGGAGTTGGCAGCAAGTGGCGTTGCGGACACGGATAGTGAAGATGATACTTTTGAATTAAATAAACTTAAAGCGTTTATTGTAAAAGCAAGAGAAATACAGGATGATGAGCATTTTGAACTTTTAATTAGATAAAGGAGGAAAAATTATGTATAATAAAGGACCTGATTTAGGAGAATTTACTTACCATAAAGGAATGTTAATCCAACATGCTCTTAAAAATGTTGTAAAGATTAAAAAACCAGGAGAAGAGTTTACTCTTTCCTCAGGGAAAAAGAGTAACTTTTACATAGACTGTAGAGAAGCAATGTTGGTCGGAGCTAATATGGTCTGTTTTGGAGAAGCAGTTAGGGTTATGGGTCTTCCTTGGTTTAAATCGGTAGCTGGTATTCCTGTTGGTGCATGTCCTCTTATGGATTCTATTGCTATGTTAATGGATAAAAATGCACTTATTGTTAGGAAAAAACAAAAAGAACACGGAACAGGAAAACAGATTGAAGGAAAAATTATTATAATAGATCCTACAGTATTAATCGTAGATGATGTACTTACTACGAACAGGTCATTATTATTAGCTTATAAAACTCTTATAGCACACGGTTTAAAACCAGTTGCAGCATTGGTCGTGGTTGATAGAGAAGAAAATGATGCTCGAAACAGAGCACAAGATGAAATGAATATTCCAGTTTATTCAATTACAACCAGAACCGAATTAATGGAAGCTATTAAAAAAGATGAGGAGGAAAATGAAGAGAAGATATGATTACAAATGCTTAGAGTGCAGTAAAGTATTTGAAATTAGTCATGAAGTGTCTGAAACTATTATAACTATAAAGTGTCCAGTTTGTAAGAAAGTTGTACCTGTTGAAAGGCAGCTTAGTGCAGCTCCGTTTAAGATTAATTGGGATACAAACTATTGAACGAGAATATTTATTTTTTCGAATTACATGTGGATGATCTATGGAAAGATGGCAGAATTGAAGCTAAGACTATAGAGAATGCTGCTATAAAGATTAAACAGCGTTTTAAACTTGCTAATAAAGAGTGCACTATTATACTATATCCTATAGAGTAAAGTCTTTTTTTTTGATGCTGTAAATTAGTTATTTCTTGAATTTATTGATATAAAAATTATTTTGGGATGCATCTTCTTGTTTTTTATATATAAAAATGTTGTAGCCAATTTTAGTTTGACAAAAAACTATGAAGTAATATTCTATTTATTAATGTACTAAATAAGAGAGGTCAAGGTTAATATGAGAATTAATTTACCTTTTGAAGCGACGCTAGAAGGTAACATGCAAGTAATGCTGCATAGGGAACTTGAAAGCGTTATTTATAAATTTGTACAACATGGTTGGACCAGAGTTGCCCACCAAGAACAACCTACTGCAATATACAATAAAAAATTAAATTTAATGTTAATTTTAAACCACAAGATTCTTACCTACATTGAAGTACAGAAAAAAAGTACACCTTGGGTAGAATTAAGTCTGGTTTCTAAAACAGATTTAACAGATGCAATGCTTATGCGTTTTAGAGCTGAGCTGTCTATAGTTGGCTTAGAACCCTTTGTAGACGCAGAGAATATTTTTAAACCTGTAGAGAAGGTGAGTAATTTAAGCACCACAGTATGTTATGTTAATCCAGATTACGTAAAAGGTTATAAACAAACCGGAATATTTAAAGGAATCAGAGATTTTAAAAAGGAAATCAATAAGATAAGTCATTAAAAAGGAAAAAGTTTAAAAATGGCAGATAAAGGATTAGATGTAGAAGAATTGGAAGAAGAAGAGTGGTCAGAAGGTTGGGATGAAGTTGATGAATTATTATCTGAAGACACTGAGGAATTAGTCGAAGAAACAGTCGAAGAAACAGTCGAAGAAACAGTCGAAGAAACAGTCGAAGAAACAGTCGAAGAAACAGTCGAAGAAACAGTCGAAGAAACAGTCGAAGAAGAATTAGTTGAAGAAGAATTAGTTGAAGAATTAGTCGAAGAAAAATTGAAACCAGAGTTGATTGAAGAAGCAGTTGAAGAAACTGAGGAATTAGTTGAAGAAACTGAGGAATTAGTTGAAGAAACTGAGGAATTAGTCGAAGAAACTGAAGAATTAGTCGAAGAAAAATTGAAACCAGAGTTGATTGAAGAATTAGTCGAAGAAACTGAAGAATTAGTCGAAGAAACTGAAGAGAAGTTGGAACCGGAAATTTTAGAGGAAGGTACCGAAGAATTAGAGGAAGATATGCAGGAGGTATTGGAGGAGGTATTAGAAGACGTATTAGAAACAGTTCTTGTAGATGAAAAAGCAAAAGCAAAAGCAAAAAGGGAAGCGAGCAGAATTGAAAAGAAAGCGAAAAAAGCTGAGAAAATAGCAGCGAAAAAAGCAGAAGAAGAAGAAGAAGAAGCGAAAAGGAAAGCGAACGCAGAAAAGATAGTAAAAGAAGAAGCAAAACCGGAATCAAAAGTTATCCGTTCAATTTCTGGTACTACAACTTCCAGTTCTTCTTTACCAGGCTCAAGCTCTACAACTAAAAAACCTCCAGTAGATACAGAAGAATTGGAACCGGAAGATGAAGTACCTCCAGTAGATATTACTCATATAGCTATATCTGCTATAGATGATGTTAAGAGGGGGTTAGATAAATTGGTTTTAATCCTGCAAGAACTTAGTAGACGATAATTGAAAAATATAAAATTAAGTAGTAGAAAATTAGAATCTTATAAAAGAGCAGAAACTCCGGCCAGGGAATTACGGTATCAATTATCAAATAATATTTGGGATGGTAAACTTCTGGGAAATCTTTTACTTTCTTGGATGAATAAAACCGGAAAAATAAAATATGAAAAACCAGTTTAACCAACATAATGAGTTATAAAATCTCTTTCTCAAAGGAATTAAAAATGATTGAACAGGAAACCTACACAGCTAAAAATATTGATGTGTTAGAAGGATTGGAGGGCATCCGCCGTAAGCCTGGCGTCTATGTAGGAGACATTAATAAGACAGCTTTATTTCAGATTATTAAAGAAGCTGTTGATAATGGAATTGATGAGCACTTACTTGGCGGTAATCCAAAAATTTTCATTCAGTTAAATAGAAGTAATATGTCTGTTTTAGTAGCTGATTGTGGAAGAGGAATTCCTGTAGAAACCCACCCTAAAACGGGCATTAGCACCTTAACAACGATTTTAACAAAGATTCATGCGGGCGGTAAATTCTCAGGTAAAAGCATTTCTATTGGAACACACGGTGTGGGTATTTCTGCAACTAATGCACTTAGTTCTATTTTTGAAGTATGGACGTATAGAGCAGATGATTTTCAAGAGGATCAAAGTTCTGCACCTAAACGTTGGTATCATCAAAGTTTTGCACAGGGAATTCCTACCTGTGAAGTTACGGTAGATAAAGTTCCTCCTCCAATTAAGTGGAAATGTGGTACAGTTGTACGCTTTACACCTGATCCAACTATTTTTAAAAAGAACTATAGGCTTCCAGCACGTAAGCTTATAGAATGGTTAACCGATATAAAATATTTATGCCCTAATTTAGAGTTTACGTTAGATGTAGATGGTAAGGAAACTGTCTATGTGACGAAAACAGGTTTAGTTCAATGGGCATCAGAAACTGTAGAAAAAAAGAATTTAGTATGTGTTGGAAAAAGGTTTGAATTTTCAAATGAAACTCTTCAAGTTGTTCTTCAATGGACAAATATTGATGAAGAATATATTCATACATATGTTAACTGTTGTCGCACCATAAGCCACGGAAGCCATTTTACAGGCTTCCGAAAGGCTTTAAGTGGTGCAATTGCACCATTTAGTGAAGAAAAGTATAATGCAGAAGATCTAAGAATAGGGTTAGTAGGTATCTTACATTATAAAATGAAAGAACCTACTTACGATACACAGACTAAAGAAAGGCTTTCCTGTGAGGAAGCTGCTCTTGAAATCAAAACAGATCTTACACCTGTACTTACAGACTTTTTTCATAAAAATAAAAGTCTAACGGATACTATACTTACAAAGGCAATAAAATTAAGACAAGCTCGTATAAAGTTTAAACAAAATCGAGCTGCAATCAAAGATATTAGCTTAGTATCCAAACATGCTAAGAATGTATTACCTGAATTTCTTCTTGGAGCACCTCGCTGTAAACCAGCTCTTAGAGAACTGTATATATGTGAGGGAAAGAGTGCACAAGGAACGTTAAAGAATGCAAGAGATCCAAAATACCAAGAAATTTTGCCCTTAAAGGGAAAATTTACCAACGCAGCTAAGTACCCAGCAGCTAAGGTATTTGAAAATAATGATATTAAAAATATTTTTGTTTCGATAGGTTCCAATCAAAATGTTAAGAATTTAACAATATGTAATCCAAAACATGCAAGGGTAGGTAAAGTAATTTTATTACCTGATGAAGATGATGACGGAAAACACATCGGGTGTTTAGCTCTCACACTTATTCTTACCTATATGAAACCTTTAATCGAAGCTGGTATGTTATATGTAGTAAATGCACCGCTGTATATTACATCTCATAAAGACCAAAAATATTATGGAAATACTCTACAAGATATTCGACAACAGTTACCTAAAAATGCAAAAGTTTTTATAACTCGGATGAAAGGCTGGGGGGAATGCCTTGGATTTCAAGTACTTACACCTACTAATCAAGGATTATTAAAAATGGGTGATTTAGTAAATCAAAAAACACAGGCATTAGTTGCTTCCCCATTTGGAAATAAAATTCCATCAAAATTTTTTAAAACAGAGCCGCGAAACCTTAGAAAAATTGCAACTAAAGAAGGCTACACTTTAGAAGGGACGGAGGATCAGGAGGTTATAGTTCTTAATAAGAGTGGACATTTAGAATGGAAGGAGTTAAAAAATTTAACTACATTAGATTATGTAGCTATTGATCGTCATGTTAATCTATGGGCAACAGCTACACCTGATTTTAAAGATTATGTACAGAAAAAAAATTCTCCTGTTCAACTTCCAGTTAAAATGACTAAAGAATTAGCTAGACTTTTAGGCTACTTTATAGGAGATGGGTGGTACGGTGTTTGTTTTGGAACTAAAGAAGAAGCAAAAGATGATTTTATGTACTGTGCTAAAAAATGCTTTCCTGATAATAAGTTTAAGGTAGTGGATTTAGGTTTGTCTAAAAAAGGTAAACCAAAATTTAGTGCCCGTGTTAATGGAAAGAAAGATTTACATGTTACTCGTAGTAGGGCAACTGTTTTAGACTTTCTAGATTTTCTGGGTATTAAACGCAACTGTACATCATATACAAAAGAAATTCCCTGGTGTATTTTACAGGCACCAAAAGAATATGTTATAGAGTTTTTAAAAGCTTTATTTGAATGTGATGGGTATGCTCACCCTGTTCTTACTGAATATTATACAGCTTCACCTCTTTTAGCTAATCAATTAAAAAGTTTACTGTTAAATTTAGGTATAATTACTGGAGGATTTACTAAAAAGGGTAGATATAATCCATTTACAGATAAATTTAATAAAAATATTTATGCTTGTAAATTACTTATAGGTGGATCTAGGCTTGATACATTTTTTAATACGGTTGGTTTTATTTCAAAAGCAAAGAATAGTAAATATATTTATAGAAAAAGAAACACTAACACAGATATTATACCCTATACTAAAACAGCTATACAAGATCTAATATTTAAACACAGAATTAAAGGAGGCTATTATAAAGTAAAAGGTAAAGAATTAAGATTAAGAATAGCAGGTCATACAGGTGCAGCTAACTTTACATATAATTACCTTAAAAATCATTCTTATATTATTCAAGATATAAGAGAATTAGATTTTAAATTAGCTGATGCTTTACAGTTTTGTTTAAATAAAGAACCTTATTGGAGTCAAATAAAGGAAAATAAATCCACAGAAGAAAAAAATAAAGCTTATGATATAACTATGCCAGAATCAGAAAGCTTTATAGGTAATGGTATGATTTGTCATAATTGTCCTGCTTCTGATATGAAAGCTATTGCAATGAATCCTGAAACTCGTGTACTATATCAGGTTACATTATCCGATCAATGTGAAGATCGCGTAGAAGAGATAATGGGAAAAGATGGAATTTATAGAAAGAAATTATTAGGCATATAATTAAACACTATTTTTAGATTTATAAATCTATATTATACAATATATAAAAAGGGGTTAAGTATGAAGGAAACTACTGACATTGCTCTGTCAATTCAAACATCAGATGAGGAAATTATAAAATGGAATCGAACAAGAATTGTTGAGGCGCTAACTCGGGAAACAGGTATTAAAAAAGATTTAGCTGAACAAATAAGTGTAGAAGTTGAAGAGCAAATAATATCTTCTAAAATTAAAACTATAACTACTTCTTTAGTTCGAGAGGTAGTGAATGCAAAACTTATAGAAAAAGGCTTAGAAAAAGAAAGATTACAGCACGATAGATTAGGAATGCCTCTTTATGATGTTGAACAAATCATGGTGCGCCCAAACAAAGAAAATGCTAATGTACCTTTTGGTCCAGAGGCGACTAATCTTACACTTGCTGGAGAAATTAAAAAAGAGTATGCGTTACGTAGAGTATTTAGTAAAGATGTAACTGTTGCACATATGAGAGGCGACATACATTTGCACGATTTAGCTTTAATTGATAGACCTTATTGCTCAGGTCAAAGTATTGAGTATATTAAAAAGTTTGGTTTAAATTTACCAAAAGCTTTATCTATTGCAAATCCTGCACAACATGCAGAGGTTTTGTTAGCTCACTTGGTTAAATTTGCAGCCAGTCTGCAGTGTCATTTTGCAGGCGCAATTGGATGGGATGCAGTTAATC
>Ga0207997_1000360_pt1 | contig 23071 bp, 51 predicted proteins | sample AntAceMetag02UKN_FD_184777 | JGI IMG/M metagenome (GOLD analysis project Ga0207997, IMG submission 184777) | Saline lake microbial communities from Ace Lake, Antarctica - Antarctic Ace Lake Metagenome 02UKN (SPAdes) (version 2) | ecosystem: Environmental > Aquatic > Non-marine Saline and... | reverse complement strand
CCCCCCTGTTTTTAATCCAGCTAAAGATAAGTCCTACTAGAGGAGTAAATAAATGAGTAATTCCTAAAGCAGAAATTCCTCTAAAGGATAAATCAAGTAGGAAACTAAATGGGGCATAGTTAGTTAGGAAATAATAATAAAGAAGATTCGCTCCGTAAGATCCCAACCCAAAAGCTACTGTAAAGAAGTTTACATTCACTTGGGCTAAATCTTTAAGGATTTTATAAAAACTAATAGTTAATAAAGTAAACACCGCAACAGTAAAAAGCATGATAAAGATTAATAAGTTATCTGTTGGGACATCCTTCCCTCCTTCTGTTATTTTAAACTCATACGCCCATGCTGTGTTCGTTCCATCCAAATCTCCAACACCATTTACTAAGTAAGTTCCCACTAGGCCAGTATTAGAAAAAGTATAAGTGTATTCCATCCCTCTTTGTGTCATGCCATCATCAACAATAGAGTGGCTAGAATTTGGATAGATAATAGAAGTAATGTTATTATAAGTACAAGTTCCACAGATTTGCACGAGTTCTATTGTTTCTCCCTTTGCATAAGTTCCTAAAGAAACTTGGGATGCTCCAATAAAACTGATTAAAAACATTCCTAAGATTATTGTTAGTAATAATTTATTTTTCATTTTAATTTAAAGTAACAATTCCTCCACATTTCAAACACGTTCTTTTTCTTGCACTTGTTCTTATTTTGAATCCACATTCATTACACATTAAAATATTTCCTCTTGGTTTCATTTAACTGCCCACCCGCACTAAATTTAAATTCCCACCATAATATTTTCCTGTTCCTGTGCCTCCCATGTCTTGAGTTGCAACTGAAACTGTATTACCCACAGAAATATCTATGAAACAAGTACTCCCCTGAGTAATAACATCTCCTCCAGTCGCCATTTTATGATGACTTCCACATTTTTCTTGGTCTACACCATTAATTAAAATTGTTGTTAAATAAACATGATTATTCTGACCGCTTCCGATTCCCATATAATTTGCTTGATATGTTCCTGAAACTTGTGCTGTTAAGTTGCTTGAAAGACCAAAACCACCAACATAAGTAAACCCGTTTAATTTATCTGCATCAGTAAAATATAAGGGATACCAAGTATCTTGAACTACAAAATTTAAATCTGTTGCTGTATGATTATGATAATACATTCCGCCATAAATTTGATTACCTGTAATGTTCCCCCCTACTTCTAAATTATCTGTAACATTTAAACTTCCATTAACTTTCAAGCTTCCACTCCCAACTTCCTTCGGGTCTATAATCATATCAGTTCCATCATAATAAATAGAAGCGTCTTGTCCTGCTCCGAATAGGAATTTTTGATTATCGTTAGGAATTTCAATGTCTCCATTATCTCTATCAATCCACATCCATTCATTACCATCGTCATTATTACTAAAAACTAATCTATTAGTTCCAGCTCCATCATTACAAATTCTAAAACCTATTGCTCCAGCACCCTCTGTTAATTCAATACAAGAATATTGATTTATCTCGCTGTTTATTTTTAAAGTTGCATTTCCTCCAGCAGTATCTCCATCAATTAAAAGAGAAGTATTAAAAGAACTACCTGAACCTCCAAATGTTAAATCATGCCCATCCATATCAATATCTCCAGTCATTGTGCAACCTGTTAATTTACAATATAATCCGTCATAAGTTGTTTGCATCCAATCTCTTAAAGTAGCTGGGGAATAACCTTGTAAAAATTGAGAATTGTTCACATTAACTAAAGAATAGTTTACCGACGCTGAGGATAACGTTGGTCTCTCTATATTGTTATATCCAAAATCATTCGTAGCTGCTGAAACTACTGCCAAGATTATTACAAACATAAAAACAAAAGCAAATAGCTTTCTCATTATCTTTTCCCTCCGAATAAACTCCACCCTTTCTTTTCTGTACTATCTTGCCTTAAGTTCTGCTCTTGTATTGTACCCATTAACATTTTACGAATACCCTCTCCCTCCGGCTGTTTAAGAGTTATGAAAGTATTACTAAAAACTATTTGATGTACTAGGCCTAGTTGATCTGCTCCAGTAATCCCATATTCTTTCCAGTTCTTTATACAAAGTAGTTGGGCTTCTCTTGCAATATTAAAAGTTCTTTCTCTTATCTCGTCGTTAGTTAATTTAGAAATACTTACGTTCTGCGAGGAGACCGGCAACATTAAATTAGTTATTTCCTCTGCTCCTTTTTCTGTTAAGGCTCTACTCTGTAACGCTTCTATTTTAACCCAGCTACCTTCTATTAATCTTTCTCCGAGAAGTTTATGTCTAATAGTTTCTACTATTAAGTCTGGATTAATCCTTTCTAGTAAATCTGCTTTGTCTGATCTTTGATAACCTAAAGGGGGAGCCATACCTCCACTTTGTTGGTCATCTACATAAACAACTTGATCGCCTTCTTGTTCCGTAATTTTCTAGTACCTCTGTTAAATTGTGACGCCCATTGTTTTGTAATAGGCCTAAACTCTAAACCAGTATATCTTTTACCAATAGTCGGAGCTTTCTTTTTACCGACGATACCAAACGCTAAAGCTGTGTAACTAGGAGTGTAACCATACTTTGCTTTTGTTTTAACTCTGCCATAACCTTTCTTTCCTCCGGCGAAACCTAGAGCAAACGGAGGTATAAATGAAATATTTGGGAATGAATTAATTGGGGGGGCAGATGGGGACAGCGTAGAGAGGGAGGGAGTTTTCATAGAGGGGACTGTCTTTATTTTTATTGCGGGTGTTATTGCTGGAATTGTAGTTGTTATTACTTTTGGAATATTTCCAGACGCAAGATGAGAGCTAGGTTTTGATTTAGTAATTACTGTTGTAATAGTTTCTTCTCTAATTTTAGGAGAAGTATAAATCTCTGTAGCGATAATGGGTTTAGCTATTATTGATCTTGATGCGCTTGGGGTATAAACTTGTATTGGTTTTGATGTTTGTTTAGATACTTGCCCATAAACAATTCCTACTATCGGCGCTATTGTGGTTACTCTACTTGGAGTAGTAGCATATACAGAACTAACTATTTGTTTAGTACTTGCCTCTGCAATAGATTTAGATAAAGCTGGAGAAGTTTTAACAACTGTAGAAACTCCACTAGGTACATTACTAAATCCAGCGACGGAGCTTTTAGGAATATTAGTTAAAATCATATTTGGACTAGTACTTTTAATTGAATGCGTTAAACCTCCAGAGAATACTTGTCCGTCTTTGGTTATTACTGTTCCTCGTGATCCAGTAACTTTCCCTATTTTAAATCCTTTTGCTCCAGATAAAAATTTAGTAGATCCTTTCTTAGTAAATATTTTTCCAATTCCTACTTGTTCAAATCTTCTTCCGGCAGTTTTAGTTACTGACGCTTCGGCTCCAGCATATACTTTATTAGACATCGCTACAAATTTTCCTTTAGGAGCATTATAAACAACGCTATACTCTGAACCTATTGATCTAGTACCAGAAATATAAGTGTTTTTTCCAGCACGTTTTATTGCTGTAGTTCCTCTAGCTATTCCCCTTTTTCCCGTCGAGGTTTTGTAAACTATGTTTGTATTAATTTTATTAGTTCCTATCCTTTGAGTAGTCCCTCCATATAAAACTTCTGTTGGTTGTACTGCTTTATAATAACCAGCAGTAGTAACCATCGCTTGAGAAAAGAAAATCCATTTACCAACATCTGCTGTAAAACCCTCTGCTACATCTGATCTAATCATTACTTTATTCAATTCTTTTAAAGGAGTTTTGTTAATAACCTTATTAAAAAAGGGTGAAGTATAAGCCCCTACTTTTCCAAAAGCTCTAGCTCCAGTACCAAAAGCACTCCATCTTCCAGACTTTCCTCTAACTATCCAATCCTTTTCTAGAATCACTTTTCTATTTTCTGCTTTTTCCTCTGGCGTTAATTTATAAAAAGTATTTCTTTTTTGCGTGTCTTTATTTGTTATTAAAGTTTTAGACGCTTCTAATTTATTTTGTTGTGCAATAGTTTGTTTAGCTCTTTCTTGTGATGTCGTGGGTATTCTCTCAACGTTAGAGACCGCTAATTTTCTAGAGCCATCAGAACTAGTACTAACAGAAACATTATAATTTGTTCCCCCTGTATATCCTAATCTTTTGTATGTTGCTTTTTCTTCTGCTCGATACTGTGCGGCTTTGCTCGAAGATATTTTTTGATTAGAAATAGTACCAGCGGGTATTAAAACACTTTTACTTGAACCTCCACCACTAGAACCAGAACTTCTACTTGAACCTCCACCACTAGAACCAGAACTTCTACTTGAACCTCCACCACTAGAACCAGAACTTCTACTTGAACCTCCACCACTAGAACTAGAAGTTGTTGTTGATCCTCCCCCACTACTTCCTCCAGAACTACTAGTTGTAGTTGATCCGCTAGAAGTAGCGGGGGTACTAGTTGTAGTCGAAGAACTAGAACTACTCGTAGATTTTCCAGAAACTATACGCGCAACAGTAGCGACTCGATTAGTAAAACTTCTCCATAACCCCATTTTATAATTTAACCAATAAAACTATATTTATATAGTTTTCTAAAAAGTATCCTTTTTAAAAATCATCAAAATAAAAAGGATACTTTTTAAACCAGAGAATACTCTCTAAAATAAAGAGGATACTTTTTAAAGATGGCGTGGAAAAATAATTATAGTAAAGGATTTGGAGGAGACGCTCCAGAAGAAAACGGATTAGTTTATGATCTTAGACAAACTTATGCTCAAATCCTCGACGAGGTTTTAAAAAGAATTGCGGAGTGTAGAGTTAAAGGAGATTTCACAGAGTGGTTTAATTCTTTAGAACATTTACAAATAGAAATTAACCAAAAACTTTTACTTCCAGAAAGAACAGAGTATGAAGAAGAATTAAAAAAATGCGTATTAATATTATCCAAAGAAAGTGCAGTGTTTAATAAAGTATCTAAAAGTAACGACGGAATATATAAAGTTAAATGTGCTTTACGAAATTTAGAGAAATGGTTAAAGATTAAAATGGAAGAACATAAATTATTCGGAGCTAAGGACGTAGAGGACGACGGATTATAATGGTTATGCAAATACTAAACGATGTTAAAGTATCGTATGTAATTGCGGAAGCCTTAAAGAAATGGAGAGACGATATTTTAAACAGAGATAAAGATAAGTTTGTTATAATAGACGGAAGAGAGGGATCTGGAAAAAGTACTCTAGCTTTACAATTAGCTAGCGCTTTCGATCCGGAGTTTAATATAGGTAAAGTGGCTTTTAATGCCGAACAATTCGCAGCAGTTGTTAAAGATCCCGCAAGAAAGAAAGGAGACTGTATAGTATTGGACGAGGGATACGGAGCGATAAACTCGCGGGCGGCTATGACTTCGGTTAATCGGGCGATGGTACAAATGGGTACAGAAATGCGACAACTAAATTTATTAGTTTTGGTTGTACTTCCGTCTTACTTTGATCTCGATAGATATTACGCGCTATGGAGAACTGATTGTTTACTCCACGTTTACACTAGAAAGAACGGGAGACGAGGGAGGTACTGCGCGTATACATTTAACAAGAAGAAGAACTTATACCTTAAAGGAAAGCAGACATATAATTATCATTTAGTTAAGCCCCAGAAAAATCACGGACGGCTAGAGTTTAATGGAGGTTACGGTAATATATCGGACGGAGAGTATAGGACAAAGAAAGCCTCCTCCTTTAGAGACGAAAAGAAAGACGAAAGCGTTAGATTAAGAAAGTCTAGGGAGAGAAGTATAATTTTAATAAATGCCCTTAAGGAAAAAGGCCTAACGGACAAAAAAATAGGCGAAATGTTGGGAGTATCTAGGGAAACGATCAATAGGCTTAGGAATAAGCCAAGTGAGGGGTTATCTGAGACACATATAATAATAAATAAGGACATTGAGGGAGACAATCCCAACGGGATAAAGGTTGGAGAAAAAAATGTTTAATAATATAATAGCAGAGCTAAAACAATACAAGGCTCTAGATTGGTTAAAATTCCTTATACTAATAGGCCTAGTCCTATTAATAGGGTTGTTTGGAGTTAATCAATTTTTGTCCTTTAGATATAAGGCCGTGCTTTTTACTACTCCGTGCGAGTTATGTTTAGAACTAAATGATAACGTAAATCTATGCCCCAAAGTTGAGGCAATAGATTTTAACAATCCTAAAATTATTCTTCCTGTTGCTTCTCCAACATAACCCTAATAGCGTTTACTTCTCCTAGAATTAAATCCAAATAGTTTGGAATCATAGGGATCTGATTTTCTCCTTTCTCCGTCGCTGGTTCTTCTTCTGGTTCTACTTTTTTCTTTACTACTTTTTTTACTTCTTCTTCTTCTTCTTTTGCCTTTCGTCTTATTACCATATTATTTTACACCTCCTTTTTGTTTCTTGATATTTTTAAAGCGTCATTAATAATCTTTGACATTTTTTTCATTGCTTCTTGATAGCCTCGCCTAAATCCTAAATCAAAACCTTGTTTTAATATTTTATCTTTTTCCATTATTCTTTTCCTCCTCGTTGAATATTATATCTTGTATAGTAGTAACAGTCAGAAATCTCTTTTTCTTGACAGGGCAATCCAGAATAATTACACCTACCCATACTATTTAAAAGGGGACATCCTATAACTTTTCTTGCCGTCGTTGGTTTTGGAGTTGTTACTTTTGAAACAGCGTAACCTCCGAATAATCTTTTTGTTAAATCTCTAACTCTTTTCATTTTTGTTTATCCATAATTTATTACTCCCACAATTACATTACCGACAAGAAATATTAAAAGTAAAATACATAAGGCTATTATCATTTTGACCCAGTCGATTTTTTATTCCTCCGTAATTTAGTAGCCTTTTTTATACACATATCACAAAGCCAACACGAGATCCCCGTAGGCATAAACATTTTACCACAACGTTTACAAGGCCGCCTTAATCTTTTTTCACCATAACCTTATCCCTCTATTTATTTCGAAACATTTTGTACATAACGGCTCGTTGGTTTCTTTAACAATAAAGAAAGCTGTTTGTTTGCACATTGCACACTTAATTGTATCTTGTAACAAGTTTCCGTAGTCGTCGCACTTATAGACTATCTTCTGATCTTCTTTAATTGATTTTATTTTATTTGTCATTTTAATCGTCCGTTTGATTATTTTTCGGCATAAGTAGGTTAATCCTCCCCCCGAAACCTTGACCCTTTAAATTTTTAAGCTTCCTATTTCCCTTATCCCTCTTTTTATGTATTCTAGGCCTACCAAGTGTCTTGCCCTGCGCTCTAGCCCTCCGTAACCCCGCTATAGTCCTCTCTCTGATGAGATCTCGCTCAAACTCGGCCATAGCTGCTATAATCGTAAACATGAGCTTACCGGTAGGCGTACCGAGATCTATGTTTTCCGAATAACTGACAAAATTTACTCCTTTAGCTTCAAATTCCTTTAAATGATTTACAAGCTCCGTAGTAGATCTAGCCCATCTATCAAATTTATAGATTAAAACGCCGTCAAACTCCTTTTTTAGTAATCTGTTGTATAAATCGTATTGTACCGGACGAGTTTTTCTAGTGCTTTCCTTTTCTTTGAATAATTCATATTCCCAGCCCATACGCTTAGCATACTCTAGTAAAGGATTTATTTGGTTTTCCAAATTTTGATCCTGTGTACTTACTCTTACGTATATTGCGAATTTTACCATTTATTCCTCGTCCTCCCTTATACTAATACTTCTAGAGAAAATTAATAACATATTGTTTTTTCCGAAACTTCCTTGTAAACTCCAGCCTCCTCTAAGCATGCCGTTTACTTGTTCGGCGTAATCTGTTATATTTCTACCCTCCATAGGTACTATTTTACATTCTTTCATATTTTAACCTCCTTTTTCTCTTTTAACGCTTTAAACATATCTTCCTCCGTACCCTTTACTAAATCTTTGGGAGGGAGAGTTGATTTTAAATGAGAGAAAAAACCAAAGAGCAAATAATTAAAAGCTAAACTCGCTCCGCTACTTAGATACATCGCGATAGTTACGTTTGGATTTGGATTAATAAAACCATTTACAAAAGTAAGAGTATTCATAAGAGCAATAATACCAAATAAAATAGTTCCAATATTATAAAATTTATTAACATCAATTTCAACTTTAGGAAATTTCATTTTTCTATCTTCCAACTTATTTCCATTTCTTTTTTCATTTTTTCCTTTAAAATTTCTAATTCTTTAACAACGTGATCTTTAATTTCCTCTGCTTTCTTTTCCTTAAAATATTCTATTAATATTCCCCTTTTCCAATCTACATTTTCCCCTTTATTCTTTTTTTCTTGATAAATCTTAAAAGTATCGGAGGGATTATTATGTCTAGTAACCATTTTAAAATCCTCTATAAAACTTTCGTCTCTAGAAAAATTACCTTTGTTTGTTTTTTTTGTTAAGTATATTTTTATCATTTTGTTTTTTGATTATAAGATGTCTGGCGATAATGAATAAAGGGAGAGTGATCAACCCTTCTCACGCTCACCACCAGATAAATTTGCGTGAGTATAAAGAAGCTAGGCGAGGATGAACTCTCCTAGCTCCATAATTTTAGATTTTACTCTACTTTTGAAATTCGCAAACTTTCAACTTCTTTTTTAGTAGTTGGATTTGTCGCTAAAACTTTTTTCAAAGTTAAAACTTTTCCAATAACTTCTTTAGGCTTTTTTATACCGTTTTCTTTTAAAAATAACTTATTAGTTACGTTTAAAGAAAAAATGTATTTCTCGGCCTTAAGTTCTAGTTCTAAATCTACGTCTTTCTCCTTAACAGTAATTCCTATACATACTGCGTTTTCCTCTGCTTCGTCTAAATTATCTGCTTTCAAATAATTTACTAGGATTCCGTCCCAAGAGTTTTCGCTCGTTTGATTTTCTGACATTATTTTTTCCTCCATTGTATTTATTTATTTTATCTCCTTAAGGAGCTTGAATTGGCGGAGCTGCACCTGTAACAATTTGTCCGGCCTCTATTAATCTAGCCCAAGCGTCCGATTGCGCTCTACCTACAAATTGATAGCTCATAATTATAACTACCAAAGCTAAAAGAATTACACCTCCCATTAAAACCCATTGTACTATCTCGGCTGTTCTATTTCGTGTTTCTTTCTCTGCTTTTCTAATAATATTAACTGCTGCGTCTCTAAGATCTACCGAAGCTACTGAAGCTAAAAGTGTGTCATTTTGTACTTCCATCTTATCTAGAGCTACTAAAACTTTTGGATCATCATCTTTACGCCTACAAATTAATCCACGCTTTCCATTAATCTCGTGAAAATCTACAGTAGATCCTCCTTGTATCTTATCTGTTGGTTTTCTCCAACCTCCTGTTCTTAATTCTTCCTCCATTCCATAATCCCATAAACCGAATAACATAGAATTGGTTTTAAACCATCCAGCTTTCATAGTCTTTAAATCTACTTTACCGTTTCCAGTATTTCTTAAAACGATACACGCGTAACATAATTTCTTTTGTTTTCTAATCCAAAGTCCGCCTATTCCCGCGAAAACTAAAAAGAAAACTACCAAAATCCAAATTAAAGGAGATAAAACAAAACTGGTTATCATACCCATATCTATATTAGCCATTATTTTCTTAGGAGTTCCTCAACCTCTTTTTTAACATCTTTTGTAAATAATAATTTTATCATTTTTTCATTTCCGATAAAGGCATAATTTTAAATATTTTTTCAATCACTTCATCCATATTTTTACACCTTAAATATAATTTCCAACGAATTAATCTTTCCCAATTATTCTCGCTGATCTTGATTGATTTACTACCCATGTTTTATTAAATAGAATTTACTTTATAAACTTTTCTATAATTCTACATTTGACTTTTAAGAATAATAAATTATAAAGTAGTTACTCTTATTTAAATATAAGTGGTTGTTTAAAAAGAAATGAAGCACGAAAACATGATACAAAAAAAGGCACAGATATTTCTAAGTGAAAATACAAGGGTTCATTTAAACTTAAATAATGGAACTTTCTATAACGGAAGATTGTTTGAAGTTACTGAAAACTATTTAGTAATTCATGATCGAGAAGATGGTCGTAAAAAATTATTTTTATTTAACATTAAAAACATAAATGAATTTGTGGAGATTAAAAAATGATTCATATTAAATATTGTAGAAAGGGTAAACAACCTTTTGACATAGCAACTGATAAAGAGTTATGTCCAAATTGTAGAAATAATAAGGAGGTATTTTATGGAATTAACAAAAAAAGATGGAGAGATGTTGGCGGAAGGAATAATAAAGTATTCTAAGGTTGATGATGAGGGAAATATAATTCTAGATTCTGGAATACAATCTCAAAAAATTGGAAAAATAAGAGAAGCACTTGAAGTATTTAATAAAGCTATCCAAGTAGAGAACTTTGGAAAGATTCAACCCGTATTCTATGACCGCTCCGGAATGTTCTGGATGTGGGATGATGAAGATATAAGTTGGAAACTTGTAGATGAAACAGATATTTTAAATATGGTTGATCAATTAAACAACAGAAATATTATTAGTTCGAGAGAAAGAATAGAAATAATAAACTCCTTAAAACAATATGGAAGAAAGCACATTCCTAAACCAGTAAAGAAAACGTGGATACAATTTAAAAATAAGATTTATGATATAAAAAGTGGAGAGAGCTTTGAAGCAACGCCTAAATATTTTGTAACTAATCCAATCCCTTATGAAGTAAGCGGTGATTCTAGAACTCCAACAATAGATAAAATATTTGAAGAATGGGTTGGAAAAGATAATGTTAAAACTTTACATGAAATACTCGCTTATTCTTTACTTCCCGATTATCCAATTAATAGATTATTTTGCTTTATTGGGGGAGGTATGAATGGAAAAAGTTGTTTTCTTAATCTTATGAAAAAATTTGTAGGTGTTAATAATGTTTGCTCGACTGAACTTGATACTTTGATTAACTCTAGATTTGAAGTAACGAGATTACATAAGAAGTTAATTTGTTTAATGGGAGAAACAAACTTTAATGAGATGAGTAAGACTTCTATTATTAAAAAACTTACAGGGCAGGACACTATTGGATTTGAGTATAAGAATAAAACCCCCTTTGAAGATACAAATTATGCTAAAATTATTATAGCAACTAATAATTTACCAACAACAACAGATAAAACTATTGGTTTTTATAGGCGTTGGTTAATAATAGATTTCCCAAATCAATTTACAGAAGCAAAAGATATTCTTGCAGATATTCCAGAAGAAGAATATAATAACCTCGCGACCAATTCAGTTATTCTGTTAAACGAATTATTAGAAAAAAGGGAGTTCACAAACGAAGGAAGTGTTGAAGATCGTATGAAAAGGTATGAAGAAAAGAGCAATCCTTTTGATAAATTTTGGAATGATAATATTAAAGAAGATTATGGTTCATTTGTAACTAAAGCACAATTTAGAAAGCACTTAAACGAATGGTGCAAAGAACATAATTTTAGAGAGTTGTCAGATCAAAGTATTAACAAAAAAATGAAAGAAAGCGGTATTTCTCTAGATTCTAGGGATTATATGGACTGGTTTGAGGGAGAAAATAAGAGCAAAAAATTGGTTAGAGTTTGGAAAGGGATCAAACTCAAAGGGAATTATGACTGATATGACTGAAAAGACGATAATCTCATATTATTCCCTACGTGTAATAAGTGAGAATTGCTGTCATTCCCGTCATTCCCGTCATATAGAAATAAAATACCAAAATAAATTAACAATTTAAACAATTAATGGGTCTTTTTTTCTTTAAATGTCAGTAATGTGTCGTCCCTTACCTAAATCAGGAATAATCATATTTCCCTTTCTAACTTTAAATTTAGTTCCACAATTCAAACAGTATGGTTCATCAGTATATTTTCCAAGAAATTTCTTTTTATGACACTTTGGACATTTAATTTTATCCCAATCTAATTTCATTTTTTTCCTTTTCTGAATAATAGCCATCTGTCGCCGTTTGGTTTAATTAAACTCTTAGTTCTATTTGTTGGGTCTGCATAAGTCCATTTCATATTTTTTGGGTTTAAATATTTAACAATAGCATGAAACTCTGATTTACCTTTTGGTCTGTAAACTAGAATATCTGATTTAATTCCTCTTTCTTGTAATCTATCAAAGTAATGAGTTGCTTTTGCTTGACAAATTCCTTGAGTATAAAAAGCATTATCAAAATCTCTATCTAAAGTTTGACATCCCTGAATTAAAGGGATTGCTAATATTGGTAATAATTTTTTTAAGCTCATTTTTTAACCTCTTTAAGAATTATATCAATTGATTTATCTTCTATCTCCTTCATAAGTTCCAAACAATCTCCTTGATGTATCTTGTTCACCTCTAACATTTTTAACTATTACTCCTTTTGCTTAGATTAAGTAATTTTAAACAGTCTTTACAAGTAACTTCTCCATCTTGAGTTACTGATACATTATTATTGATATAATGTAATCCACAATCTGTGCATGGAGATTCTCCTATTCTTTTTACATGGTGGGTTATCATTTGTTTCCCTCACCGCTTATATTTAGAATAATACTAAAGATAAAGATTAATAGAATTCCTACTAGAGTAACAATCATAGTATTTTGTACTGTGAAGATTTGTTTAATTAGTTCTATCATTTGTTTTCCTCACCACTTACTTTACTTATAATCATATTTCCCTTTCTAACATTAAATTTAGTTCCACAATTTAAACAGTATGGTACATCAGTATATTTTCCAAGAAATTTCTTTTTATGACACTTTGGATATTTAATTTTATCCCAATCTAATTTCATTTGTTCCCTCGTTACTTGAACTTGGAAGTTTATTGCATGAAATTATCTCGTCACACATCTTTGGACATTCTAAATTTGTAAACTCTTGTTTAAAACTACTAGGGCATTTTTGTATACATTTGTAATAATCAGTAATTGGTTCTGCAAACCCTCCAGCCGTCACAAAAATTACAAATGCTATTGTTAAACAAATAAGTAAAACTTTTAACAAATCGTATATATTTGTGTTCATTGTTTCTTTCCTCCTGCATCTGAAATGGGAACTTCTTTCCATACTGGTCTAACATGATTAGGATGTCTACTACAATTCATAAAAGCAAACTCCTTACTATATGCAACTTGATTTCCATGTTCGTCTTCCCAACCAATAAAGTTTTTTATTATCATGTTCGCTTTCCCCCAATTTTCAGAATATTTATTCTTATTTTAATTAAGGACAAACGCCCTTTTCTTCGTAATTTATTTACCATTAAATTCTCCTGAAAGTTTATCATTTTCTTTGATTTGTTGCAGGTTTTCCAAACTCCCTTGCCCAAACTCCATTTTTTTTAAGAGAACAAGAAGCACAAAGATTTTCTTTTGTTACTCTTTTCTGATTCTTCTTACACGATTCACATTTAAATTTTATTTTCATTTATAATCCCCCTGAAAGTTTATCTATTTCTTTTTCGAATCCAACTTCCGTATGTCCTTTAGATATTTCCTCTTTCAATAACCGAATAAACTCTATATCTTGTTTTTCAACTTCATTAATAATTCTTAAACTCTCTGAGTTTCCTCTACAAGTATTTAAAAGTTCTTTTCGCTTTTCTTTCAGATTGCGTAATTTTGATATTAACCAACAAAGATATATTATTGATTCATATAGAAAAAATAATCCTGCTACAATTATTATTATCCAATCGCTCCTAATTGGTTCTTTTCCACTAACCATCATAACCCCCAGCATCATTCCTGCGAAGACATAGAGAACATTCTTTCCAATCCTACTAAATATTAAACTTTCGGACCATTTCATTCCTGTATTTCTTTTCATGTTAATACTCCAAATCCATAAATCATTCCCCAATAAGCAAGAATAACAGCTAGTCCAATAGCTTCTGTTAATCTCCCTATTTTTTCTTCATTCATCGTCTATTCCTTCAGATACTAAATTTTCTTCTTTAAATATCTCTTTTCTAAAAGTTATTAATGCACAGACTATCCAAGAAAATATCCCTACAAAGATTAAAGAAAATCCCAGCATATCATTTCCCTCTAATGAATCAAAGTTAGTTAGTACAAATATTATTATAATTATTTCGCAAGTCCATATAAAAAACAAAATTAAGTCCCACTTAATATCTTTGCTAATCATTTTTTACCTCGTGTTGTTTTGCCAAATTCATATGCTTGAGTTACAATATCTAAAATATGTCCCCAATAGCAACCATCTTTTTCTTCTTTGTAATTATCTATCTTCTGGGCTAATTTGTATAATTTATCTTCGTCTTTCATTTTTTACTCCTACTTTTTGTTTTGCTAAGTTTTCTATTATTCCAATATTCTGCATGTTGATATAAACAAAGATGATTGTTACAAAATACTTTGTTTGGGAAACAAACTCCCCCAACATTATTCTTAGTAATCTTTTTACCGCAATATTTACATTTAAGATTGTTGCCTAAGTCCAATAAACTTCTAATATCATTCCATGAATTTGAGTCAAAGGAAATCATAAAGTGTTTTGTTTTACTCCTGCTTTCTTACCTCTACTTTCGGTAACACGAATATTATTATATGCTTTTGACATTGTCTTTAATCTATTGTTTAACTTTTTAGGAAGTTTACAAATAGGGCATTCTCCTTCCCCCGTTTCGAGATTAGCAATAACTAATCCTCCTAAATTACATTTACAATATTTTGTTTTCATTTGCCCACCTTCTTTTCGGAAAAGCGAATATAGTCATCCCAACTGAAATTATACTTTTTATTAGTTTCTTCTATCTTATCTAAAGTTTCTTGCCAATTCATTTGCCCACCTCTTGTTTTTCAAATAAAGGCAATAATTTCTTTGAAGTCTGTCTAACTTTGCTAGAGTAAACATTCATTATTCCCTCGTCCTTATTAAACTCGTGCATCATAACTTTAAATATATCATAAGCTTCTCTTATTTTATCTGGCAGTTCTTTTGAATGTATTCCGTAAGAATGATTTAATCCATCTAATTTTGGGAACATTGATTTTTGTAGTTTTGTTAATGTGAATTCGCTTGGTTCATGGCTTCCGATTTTCTTTAATTCGTTTAATTGTCCAGCAGATAATCTTGTATATAAATCTAAAGCAGACATAATTAGTTCTGATTGTTTTTCTGTTATTCTTAAGTTATATTCTTGTATTTTCATTTGTTTCCCTCTTTATTTATAATGGGAACTTCATTATATTCCATACAACCAGTTACAAAATCTAAGACTTCTTGTAATTCTTTAATTGACATATTAACTGCCCAAATAGAATTTTCATGCACATTATTTCTACTTTTCTTAAGTTCTTCTATTTTATAGTTTAACATATCCTTAATTCTTTTCATTCTTTCTTTCCCCCAGTACCAGAACGATTTAAATCGAGTAATTCTCTAACTATCTTTGCACCTTCTTCGTCTAAGGGGATATATATTTGTTCAACATCGTATAACTTTTCTGAGCTTACTTCATTCTTTAGGTTCTCCTCAAAACAAGCTTTACAATTAATAACTAAACATGGTTTTCCTTCATGGTGGCATCCACACTCATTATTATCAAAACCAATTGGAAGGTTATGCCCTCTCTTACATTTTAAGAATTGTATCATATGAGCCATTAGTTTTTACCTCGCTTTAGGTTTAAATTGCGAACTAGATTAAATTTCTCTCTTGTCCTTTTGAGACATTCCAAGGATGTTTTATAACCAAGTGCTTCTGATTTCCAATCCAATCCAGGGGGCATTCCTTTTTCCTTATCTTTATTTGTTGCTTTAAGACAAAGTGTTATTCTATCTTCCACATCTTTTAATAATGCTAAACTCTCCTTAACTATCTCTGAATAATCAAATTCAATTTCTTCTACTTTCTGTCCAAAGGCATGTTTCATAAATGCTTCTGGATTATCTTTTACTTTAACAACATCTATAACTATATAATCTCCCATTATTCCTTAGCTCCCTTTCGCTTTAGTTTAGTTTTGCGCAATGCTTTTTCTGTTTTCTCTGGAAGCGATTGAGATTGTTTTGGGTTTAGTAAATTCTTAGTTTCATTCATTCTATAATCTACAGACACTAATGCTTCATTATCCAAACCAGGAACATCAGATAAGGCTCTAAGAATTGTTGATTGATTCTTTAGTATCTGTGTTTCTATTTCATTCATTTTTCTTTAGCTCTCCTTTTAATTTACCTTGTCTAATTTCCCACTCCATCATGTCTCCAGTTTTAACCTTAGCTTCATCAACTAATTGTTTTGGGATTGTTGTTCTTGTCTGCTTCTTATCTTTTATTATTTTTGTTTCTTTTTTCATTTTAGATTCCTTTCAACTTCTCTGATTTCGGATTCAGCATCATCTTGAGTTTTGAAAGTTACAATTTTACCATTTGCTTTATGGTCTTTACCATTAGTTTTAAGATAGTAGCCATTTATACTTCCAGCGAAGAGAATAGGTACTATTTCAAATTTATTGTTTTGTCTTGTAACTATCTTTTTTATTTCCATAACTTATTTAACAAATCGTCCTATATAAATGTATCGTCCTACTCCTTAGTTACAACGATAGGACGACGCTTTTTATCTCTAAACCGAAGTTAAAGGGTAGTATAATAAGAAATATTCTTATTAAAGAAAAGTTATAAAATGTTTAAAAAGGAAAAGTTTAAATAGAACAAAGTTATATTATTATATGGCAAATATATTTGGAAGAAAGGATGGATCACAGCGAGGAAAAAGAACTGGGGGAAGAGGGAAAAACCAAACTTCAACATGTAGACATCCTGCAATAAAAAAGAAGAGAAAGTAAAAACTATTCTGTATCATAAAAATTTGCTTTATATTTCTAAACCGAAGAATTATAATAAATGTTAAGCTAAAATATTCCCCTCCTATCAAAAAAAAACACGGGAGTAAGATTTTAGGAGGGGGTTCTTTTCAAAAGATGATTGAAAAAGAGGTACTTACTTCCCGCTTTTAATTTTATGATAATAACGTTTTTTAAATTTTCCTAAGGTAAAATCTTGATCTTCTTCTAGATTTCTTAAGATTTTTCCATTAAATTTTATCGGCTTTTTTTCATTCTTTAATTTTATAAGCGGCTTAAATATATTTTTTTTAATTGTAATCATAGTATTATTTTCTTTTCCTCACAATATAAACTTTTCGTCCTTTTCTAATTACTGGCTTGTATCTCGGATTACCTTTACGTTTGGCTCCTCTACCACGTTCCCAGTTTTGCTTACTTTGTCTTGCTTGATCTTGTTTTGTTAATCCCATTTTTCCTCCTTATACTTGTATCTCGAGTACGCACAATCATTAAATTGTGCGTACTTCTCTAAACTGAATAAAAAAAAAAATAAATTAAGTTTTATCTTAATACTTACGCTTACCCATCAAAGCTCCTATAAATAGAAGTCCAACAGCTAAAGCAATAATAGCACCAGTCCAACCAGCCAATCCACTAGTTCCTAAATCTCCCATTAAGGAGTTAGTAGTCGCCCAACCAGTATTGGAAGGGTTAGCAGTAGTTCCAGACGCGTTCTGACATAAATCTAGAGTAGAATTATACGTTCCCGTACCTCCTCCAATATCGCTACAAGTAGCAACAGATCCTCCGAATTTAGTCAATACGATTGTCCCTACTCCGATAGTAATCGCAAAGATTACAATACCCATAGCTAAACCAGTTAATACCTTAAACATTTTATTTTATAGATAAAATATTCTAGTATGTTCTTTTGCCCATTAAAGCTCCGATAAATAGTAAACCAACAGCTAAAGCAATAATAGCACCAGTCCAACCAGCCAATCCACTAGTTCCTAAATCAGTAATTAAAGATTGAACAGTTGTGTTAGCAGTTCCGCCTACACTATCCCCGAATTTTGTAAGTACAACAACACCTACACCGATAGTAATTGCGAAAATCACAATCCCCATAGCTAGGCCAGTTAATACATTAAACATTTTTCTTTTTTATATCCCCCTTTATGTTTTTATTGAGAATTTTTTAGTTTAAATACTTGAACTACCCTTTTTACCTTAAAAAGTATCCTTTTTGTAGATTAAAAGTTAAAATTACCAAAAGGAGAGTTATTTCTACGTTTCTTTTTCTTTTTATTAGAAGCTGCTTTAACTTTTTTAACTATAGCTCCAGCGTTTTTACTAGCGTGTATAGCTTTCTTTTTTGCAGATTCAAATAAAGCTATCTTCTTTTTATGCTTCAACATAAATAATTCGTTTTTAATCGATTTCTCCTCATTAGCTCTAGCTGTTGCGTGATTCTCTAGGGATTGCTTAGCCTTTGCTACTTTTAACTTTTCTCTTAATTGTTCTAAACTCATATTTTTTTACCTCCTGTTAGTTTTTTTGTGAGTACATTATCCAAAGGATCATTAATACAATTATACCGACGTAAATTAGTATATACTCCCACATTACTAAACCTAAATAAGCCATAGGAATACCTATCATAAATCCAGCGAAAGCTGCGGCCAAAACAGCTGCTTCAAAACCAAATGGTAATAGACTAATCAATAAAACGGAAGTTATCATAAAGAGCATAGAAGCCCAAAACCAACCTCCAGAGTTATCATTAGCAATTTGTAAAAACGTTTCCGGTGATATTATGCTACTCCAATTTGTTGATGACATTATGGTATTACTTTAAAAAATACTTTAATTATTGAAAATAAAATTAATCCTAAGAATAAAATACGTAACACCATACCCGCAGTATAACCAGCTGCTCCGTCTAGTTTAATCATAACCATTAAATTATTAATCCACGATCCATTTAAGAATCCCCACGATACAGTAATTAATCCCTTAAGCATTTTCCAACTAGAAGTTAAACTAAGTCCGTCGTTCGTTTGGGTTACCTCTCCAGTTGTGGCGTCGTAAGCTGTATCCGTAGCATCATAAAAATCAGTTAGTCCACTAGTATCTAAACCAGTTTCGAAGTCCTCACTATATTCTATATTTAAATATCCTATAACTGCTCCAGCAAAGACTACAAAAAGTAACGCCATTATTATACCTTCTGACATACCATTAAAAGATCCCATTAATTACCCACACTCCTTTTCATAAAATGTAAGACGATAAAACCCATAGCTCCAATTATTATTAAAAAAGGTAGAGGCATAAACCCAAACATCATAGCTGGAATAAATGCTAATACAGCGAATATTACTGTTGCTATTGGGGAGACAATACCAATACTAACGAATAAAATTATAATTAACATTGTAATAAATAATGCTGGAGTTTTTCCTAATTTATCTATTCCTTGTTGTATAGTTTTAATTATAATTGGAGTTTCTGGCGACGCTGTTCTATATCCAATAGCCCTTAACGTACCCGTATAACCCGAAACGTTACAATTTAAAACACCAGTGTAACTAGAAGCGCTATCGGTACAAACTAATAACTCCGAGATTCCAGTATCTCTATAAACAGATAAATTAACTTGACTTGTATCTTGGGAGGGATCATTATAAACCATAGTAAAAATATCCGTAGTATAATTATATGTTAAACTAACTTGTAAGTTTTTCCAATTAGTAAAACTAGCTCCGACGTCCTCCGGTACTATCAAAGCATAAGTACACGGCGTAGCAATACAAACTAATCTAAAAGGAGAGGCGAGATAAATCAAGGTTCCGTTTAGATAATAAACCCCTACTCTATAATCTACGTCCTCAATTTCTACTTTCATAACTGTTTCTCCCTCGTCGTCTGTCTTTGACATCTCCACAATTTTATAGTCGTCCTCTTCCGGATACCAACGGTTAAGAGTTAAATATACATCATCAAAAACGCTTAAGTCTGCTTCTTGTATTTGAAATAAAAAGCTAGTACTTGATCCAGCGATTAAACTATAGAGAGTATTGTTTACTGTTTGGTTACTTAATCTGTCCGAGCTAAAAAGATAATATCTACGATCCGAGTAGTCAGTAGGTTGATATTGTATTTCTCCGTAACCTAAACTATAATTATTCCATATAGTAGAATTAATACAAACTGTAAATTCAGTTGCAGTTAATGATCCCGCAGTAGTTCTTAAGTTAGGGTTAGTAACTCCATAACGAAAAATATAATCTATGGTATTATTTAATATTGTGTCATTTTGTTCGTTCTTAAAATCATAATGTAGAGCCGGAGATAAACCAGCTGGACAAGCTCCTCCAGCGACGACGCTTAAGTTTTGTACTTGGTTTACTACGTGAGTATAATTAACATTAAATAAAGTTCCATCTACATAATAAGTAAAATTAAATGGTATAGTTCCTAAGTCGTTAGTCTGTATAGAATATCCTAATTTACCTACCGTTCCATTATCAGAGTAGTCCGCAACGTAGGCAGTATTGTTATAATAAAAAGTCCCGTTAAATGTTCCTAAGTTAATTGCTGTTACAGTTAAATTAAAATCGTAAGTCTCTTGTTCTACGGCCGGATCTGTATAGCTCGCGTTATGATAATAATAGTTTATATTAAAAGTTCTCTCTGTATAATTCTCATTATTTAGAGTATCGTTAGCATACCAGCCTATAGTATGATCTCCAGCTCCTAAAAGTATTGTAACATTATTTCCGCACGTTACAGTATTATTAGCTGTACCATTATAGAATAAACAAGATTCTATATTAGCGTCCGAAACTGTAACATTTACCGAGATATTAAGAGGGATAGAGTTAGTTAAAAATTTCTGTCCGGCTGTTGGGGTATTAATTATTACGCTAGGGTTTGTTGTATCTATTGTAAAAAATCTTGTATCTGTTGTTCCTTCTGCACTTTCATCATCTTTTGCTGTTACTGTCCAATTATAATCTCCGTCTGCAAAATTGAATATAACTTGTTCATAAGTTTGATTGCTTGTCCCGTGCGCGAACGTTTGATTTAAAACCCCGTCTATATATAATGTTGAATTATCTACTTGCGCGTCGTCTCCTACGCTCCAATTAAAAGTTACGCTTTGCGAAGTTGTATTAGTATAATTTATTGGAGTGTTTAAAGTTACTGTTGGGTTTTGATTGAATATATCTGTATAAGTAATTCCAGTTCCTTCATTATATAAATCTGTTATTTCTCCGGTTGTAATACTTCTATTCCAAATTCCTAGTTCATCAATTTTAGCAGGAATGTCTCCTGTACCTTGACTTGAAATTCCAACCAATAAATTCCCAGTTGTAATACTTCCTGAAGCAGAAAATGCATCTATTTCTTTTGTCCCATTGTGATAAACATCAACATTTCCACTTTCTCTAGTAATAACAATATGTTGCCACCCTCCAGCATACATAAGATCATCAGAAGTTTCAATACTTGTTCCAGCCACATAAGGACGAATTTCTTTAGAACTAATTCCCGAAATATAAATATCAAAAGCATCACTTGCCGAATCCATTGAAATCATTCCATCCCACCATGCTAAAGAAGTTGGATTAATCCAATAAGAAACAGCAAAATCCCCAGTTCCACTTGGAAAACCATAAGTTCCAACGGAAGAATTAAAATAATCTCCACTTCCATCTAAATCTGTTGAATTACCAATAATTCCTGTTGCCCAAGTTGGATCTCCAAATGCAGTTAAATTATATTGATTTCCAATATCTGCTCCTCTAACATCTGTTGAATGACTATCAAAAGTATAATAATGATTTAACCCAACATTCATACTCTCCGTCCACGAAGCCCATTCTTCAACTCTAACTCCAAACATATTTGGAATCCATTCCACACTATCTCTTTTTTGAACATCTGTAAATATACCCACAATTAATTCGTCATTCTTTTTTAAATCGGCAGGAGTTAGTTTAATCCATTTCTCTTTTGTTTCCAAATGAGTTCCAGTAATTTCATAAGAACAAATTGCAGTTCCATTTGTTAAAAAACCATTACAAACATTTTCATAATCATTAATTTCTATATCTTCATAAGTTAAATATTTATAATCAAAATCTCTACTAAGTTTTTTCATATCCTTTTTAATATCAAACAATTCTAATTCCTTTAATGCATTATTATAGTCTGCGTAATTAGTTATTGTAAACTCTGCAACCTTTCCGTATCCTCGTGGAACTTTATTATCTATTGGTGTGTTCAAAGTTATTGTTGCGATTGTATCTCCTAGTCCTAAAGCGTTTGTAACTGTGATTGTTTGTGTTTCATCTTCATAGCTTTTAACATTATCAAATTCAAATGCTGAAACTGAGCCTACCTGAAGTATTACTAAGGATAAAAAAACCCAGCAGAGAGCTTTATACGACGCTGTTTTTTTCCTATTTTCCATATTTAAGTCCCGTCGCCCCCGAAATATTTAAATTTAGCGTACATAATAATCCCCGCCATTACAAAGATACCTAAGATTACTGCTCCGAAATTTCCCCTTAAGAAATCCATAAAAGATAAATAAGCCGCCACATCTCCAGCATAGTGCGCGTTATTATAAATCTTATCTGTTGCGTCTAATATATTTGGAGCGAACGCAAATGTAAAGAACGCCACCATAATAAACACTAACATAAAAGCTGGATGTGTATCTATGAAGAACGCGCTAATAAATAATAACAATACATTTAGAGCGAAGATTAATATTAAAGCCCAGTCCCATAAAGAAGTATAAGTATTTGTTATGCTATCTACTGTGGAAGCTGCACTAGGATTTGTAGCATTAATTGCGTCTGCAAATTCTCCCGTAGTTGTTATAACAATATTAAGAAGTATTGGAGCCATAAATAATAAAGCTATAATTACTCCCACCAAACTAACTATTCCTATTTGTCCTTTAGCATTCATATTTTACCCCCCTTTCTAGTTAATTTATTCTGTAACTTTAAAGCGTCGAAGTAATTAGCCTCTATTGGATTTTTAACAGAGATCTTTAAAACTTTAGTTAAGGGGATTTTCTTTTCTTTTCCAGTTAGATTTTTAATAAGGTTAGCGAATTTATATTGTCTAACAACTAAAGCCTTTCTAGTCTCATTATCTATTTTCATTACGTAAGTTTTACGTGCCATT
>Ga0207997_1000359_pt1 | contig 23075 bp, 29 predicted proteins | sample AntAceMetag02UKN_FD_184777 | JGI IMG/M metagenome (GOLD analysis project Ga0207997, IMG submission 184777) | Saline lake microbial communities from Ace Lake, Antarctica - Antarctic Ace Lake Metagenome 02UKN (SPAdes) (version 2) | ecosystem: Environmental > Aquatic > Non-marine Saline and... | reverse complement strand
CGCAGCAATAGCACAGAATAATATGAAGATTGTAAGTGGTAAGTTATTCATCACAAGCGTCATAACCCCAAATTCTGAAGCAGCGTTCTCAAAGTTTGCGTTACTCGTGATGCTTTCGTATGTGTTTGAAAATACAGCTGCTAAGATTATAGCGACGGCTAGGATAATAATTCCTACGAATAAGAAGATTGGATGAGACTTCCCCATCAAAGCCATGATTAATCCAAACCCGAACAGCCCAACTAGCAACAATGGGAACATTGGGTTGAGCATACGGATACCACCACTGGTATCTTCTAGGATTGCCGTCACATTTGCGTCGCTATCGACGGGAGTTGAAGAAGTAAGCGCATCATTAAGATTGTCTTTTATGTTTTCATCGTACGCGTTGTATAAAATTATTGCGAAGATGCTAATTCCAAACAGTACAACCAAAACAAAAAAAAGCGAGATAAAATCTGCTTGCCCTTTTTTGTTTTTAATTATTGGAGTTAACATGTTACTAACATCCTCTCTTTAAATTTATCTTCATCCATTTCTCTTATCTCATATTCCGGTAATCTAATCACTGTAAATCCAGCATCCTCTAACTGAGCCGTTCTTTCATAATCTAAACAACGTTGGGCTTTTCTATGTTGTGGAAGTTTGTAAGCTGGAATTATATCTATATTCCCATGCCAATAATCTCCGTCACATTCTATCACGGTTTTATTAGATATACCCTCTTGGGCTGGAACAAACATATCGCACTGGTAAGCATATTTTATTTCACCCATATATTTGTGTGGTTTAAATTTTATTCCTAAGTTGTTTAAGAATTTTTGAACCTTGATTTCTATTGTTGAATCTTTAAAAGGAACAACTCTTTTTCTCTGCGCTATGCTCATTTTTTTTCTAGTAGCCGCAGAGAATTTTTTCCCCATCATTTTTTTCAAAGTTTCTTCTGTGTGATGGGCACCCTTTCTATAAGAGTTCCCCTTATTAGCATCACCCATTCTTTTTAACGTTTCTTCTGAGTAAACGCCAGTCCTTCCTTTATTCCACGGAACGAAGTCGTCACCTTTTGCAAGACTCATTTTTTTTCGTGTTTCTTCCGAGGGGTTCCATGCTCTCATTTTTTTTAATGTCTCTTCTGAATAAATTCCAGTCTTGCCTTTATTCCAGGGAATAGAATCTTTCTTTGCCTCTCTCATTTTTTGCAATGATTCTTCCGTATGAGTTTTCCCTTTGAAGTGATTATTTGTTTTCATGTATCTACTCCTATTCTCACAAAACTCCTTTGACTTCTTTTTAACAGTTGCAGCTTTGCTCATTTTTATTCTGGTTTCTTCAGACATCGGGACCCCCTTATTCCAAGACTGCGTTCCTTTTTTTGCTTCGCTTATCTTCCTCTTAGTTTCTTCAGACATCTTTCTACCTTTATTCCAAGCTGTTCGTGGTTTCTTTAATATTCCCATCTTAAGTCTCCTTTTTTCTTAAAAATTGCGATTATTTCTTTGAATGCTCGAACAAAAATCCATAGGAAAAATATTAACAATACTACAATCATTAATAATAATCCCATGTCTCCCATGATTCCTAAAGCGTTACTTTCACTTGCTATTATCCTACCAGAGTTAATTGCAATAAGCCCAGCAAGCACGGCTAAGAATTGAAAGAATGATTGAAGCATCCAGTAGTCTTTATTGAAGAAGAAAGAGATTGTTAAGAATATTGCAGCTAATCCAAGCAATGCAAATATAATCATTGAGTTAGAAAGAGAAACCTTTTGTCCAGAGTATGTGACTTCGAAATCATAGACGAATATTGTATCTGTCCCGTCAACATCTCCTTCACCAGAAACAATGTAAACCCCTAGAGCTTCCGTGTCACAGAAGGTATAATTATACCTGCTACCAGTTTTGCCCATTGTTATTGACGAGTCTGCTATAGATGAATTAGGATATGATATTGCTAATATTTCTACTGCCGAACAACTTGAACATGTTTGGATTAACTCTACACATTCTCCTTTCATATAAGTTCCCAATGTGGTTGAAGGTTCTTCCGCCATCACCTGTGAAGCTAGGATAACTATCATACACATAATAACCATAATATTTTTTATACGCATAGTTCTGATTTAAGTCCCATATATCTTAAGTTATAAAATCCAAACTTTCTGTAAAGACATATACTTGCCGACCCTCCACTCGACGCTGCAACAACATTTATATAAAATTCTCCGTAAGCAGTATTCCCCGCTGAATCATTAACTGACATGTTTAAATAATAAATTGTAAGTGTATCTAAAACAACTGCGTTTGTTACCGTTCCCGAACAATCAATGTTAAAAATACTCGTATCATTTAACCCAAAACATTCTACACCCACTGCGTCAGTTGCATCAAAGTCTTCTGAGAAACTCGTGTTAACTGTATGGTCAAAGTTTCTTAGATTAGTAAAAGTCGGTGGAGTTATATCGGGAGCAGGAACAATAAATTTCATTTGAAAGGTTTGACTATCAGCAGAAACAAAACTTAAAAGAAAGATAGAAACAAACATTAATAAAAAAAGTTTTAATCTCATTGGACATGCACCACCAATTTGAATATAGGTTCAGAGGTTTGATAGCTTCCACCATTAACATATTTTTTTTCTCGTAAATTGATTAATTTGTTGCATGTTTCTTCATCTTCTAAAAAACTATAACATTCCTTTTTGTATTTCTCTTTGTCTACTTGTATTTTTAATACTTCTATATTTTTATTTCTTCCATATTCATTTGACGGAGGAGCAACATTGAAACCTAAAACATAATTTCCAGCTTCCATATCTTTCTTTGCTATTATTTTAACTTGTATCTTTTTTACCCAGCCATCTTCGAATACTGGGAAGGTTGGAGAAAGTGTAAATTCGTTAGGTGTTATCTCTACTTCAAAATATTCTGACTCCCATGGTACTAATTCAAATCCTTGATATGTCCACACACCAAAACCATTATGGAAAAACGAACACAATTCAAATTCATCACCTTTGTTTAATTTAGAAAATGAATAACTTATCTCTTTAGGAATATTTCCATGTCCATAAACTCCCCACCTAGAATAATCAGGATTAGTATAAAATTTGTCTTTTGATATTGTCCAACTGTCACCATAGAATTCTGGTTGTTTCCAATAACTATCCTCTAAACTACATAAGTCTACTATTCCTCCTTTCCATATCTCTCGAGTATACGCATCAAAATCGTCAGGCCTTTCAGGTATAGCCTCAAACCTTTCTATTAAAGTATCTTCAGCGGTAACTGGAAAGATATTATATATCCCGAACAATATTATAATTCCAACTACTGCTATGCCTAATACTTTTATATTTTCTTTCATTTTATAGTTATGCCGCAGCCGTCGTATTTATTTGATATGTTCTTGCTGTCGTTCCTGCTACTGCACTTGTAAAGTTTCCCCAAAAGTACACGTCAACAGTTCCCGCAATAGCTACACTTGCTTCAACTAAAGCAGCCGAGTCTGTAACTTCTTGTGTCCAGTCAACTGAATTAGCATTGTTGTAAGAAACATCAACCCAAGATGGTTGTGCTGCTGTAACTAAATTAGTGAAGTTAAGAGCAACGTTCCCAGCATTAGTTATCGTTAACATTGGCGTAGAAGTTCCTGCGACTTGTGAATCTGGCTCTACTTCTTTACTATCTAATGTTGCCGGATTAAAATCAATAGTAGTCTCTGCTCCTGCTAGGGTAACAGTGAAAGATGTATCTTCACCAACAATATAATTAACAGTAACGGTGTAGGGAGTGTCAGCATCCAAAGCAGATACGCTAGACATTCCAATCATTAAAAAGACACTTACAAAAATCATTAATATTTTGTTTTCCATTTTTCCTCCATTTTTTAATTTAGTTTTGAGTTACCGAACCATTTAATTTACTCTGGATTGTCGCGGGTGTTTTGTCAGTCCAATTCAACCAAAGCCATACGAATTGCGAACTTGAAGTTCCTAGGTTATCTATTATCAAATTACTTGTAGTATTTATAATTTTACTATTCAATATAGTGTTGTCTGTATCTCCAAATAAGATGAACCCTGCGATAGTTTGATTTAAAATCAAATAGAAATCTAATCCCACGTCTCCTGTGTTTGTTATTTCTATCACTCCATCTATAGTATTCTGTCCACCAGCCTCTAGATTTGAAACAGTTTTATTATTAGAACTAAAATTTATTTCTGTATATCCTATGGGCAAAGAAACTGTGAATGAAGTATCTATTACTGGAACATTATTATTAATTGTAAAGTTTGCATCTCCTGATATTATAGGAGAATAAAAACTCGTTGTACTATTCCCTGCTTCTAATTTATAATCAGGTAAAACAAAATCTGCTTCTGTCGAGATTGTATAAGTATAATTCGTATCACTTGTTATATATTGATAGTCTGTGTAGTAGATATTATTATGTTTAGCTGATTGGTTTGAGTATAAGTCTGAGATTTCCTCAACAGATAAAGACCGATTGAAAATCATTACATCGTCTATTGAACCATTGAAATAACTACCATCTGGATCACCAATAGCATTAGGAGCAGCGCCAATCTTAAGACTATCTAGCCACGCTTTTCCTTCATTTGTTTCAATTTCTCCAGTAAGACTTCCAATATCACTACCAATTACAGTATCCAGATATACCATTGTATTCGTTCCATTATATACTCCAACAACATGATGCCAATCATTATCCGTAATACCACTTGTCTCTCTCGCAGTACTAGATGCTACTGCAGATCCATTATAAACAACAAAATAAGGGTCTCCTGATAAAAGACAAAACACGAAAATTCTAGTTCCACCAACATCTCCTTCCGCGGCAATATAGTGCCCTCCAGAATACGAAGATTCTTTCACCCATGCACTAACAGTCATAGATGATGCCCCATAAAGAGAATCGACAAAATCCATATCCACCCAATTATCCAAACCATTAAACACAAACCCACCAGTTTCATTCAAACCACCACTCTCATTCCAAACAGCATTAACAATACTTCCATCACTACCTTCACCAGAAATATCATTAGCCTTACCCCATTCAAAAGGATAGTAAGCAACTAATCCAGAAGTATTAACAGACATATTAATCTGACCAATCCTCGCAGTAACATTACTCCCTAATTCCTCATCAAGAGTTGTCGATAAATTAACACGATTATAAGTTCCGTCTTGTTCTATATTAACTGCCCTTACTCTTTGAGTTCCTGTTTCTAAGTATCTTGCTGATTGGTTGTTGTAGATTGCTGTGATTTGTGCTGAGGTTAGTGAGGTGTTGAATATCATTACGTCATCTATTGAACCATTCCACTCATTGTTAGAACTATCAGAACGCTTACCAATGTTTGCTGCACAATTTGGTGCCGAAACATTATTAACAGAAGATATATCCGTTGGGTTTCCAATAGCCACACCATTAAGATAAAGTACTCCCTTTGTAGTATTTGCAACAAAACTTACATGATACCATTGATTACTATTTGATATTGGGTTAGTAGTTGTAGAAACCACTAACTCAGTTGGACCATCATCTAAATAAAAATATAAATCCTCATATCCAACAGCAAATTCAAAACCAGAATAAGTATATCCAGCACAGGAACCACCTCTTTTAGTATAAACATATTTTCTGTTCCCACCTAAATCACTTATAGAATAAACCCAAGCACTTACACTAAAATTCATATTAGTTCCAAAATCTAAACTTTCAGGTGTTCCCATATCTACATAATCCAAATCCCCATCAAACAATGCACCATCCCCATACCTCCCACCAGAAGAATTTACAACAGCATTCCCAACCATAGTCCCATCATTCCCCTCACCACTCCAATCATAAGCAGTAGCCAATTCAGTATTTTCTAAATCACCATCAAAATTCCAATACCCAACAAGTGAATCATAAGGGGCAGTATTAGAAACATTCAAATGAGTAAAGTTAGCATCTCCAATTTCTGCTGTTACATTTGTTAGGAGGGAAGTTGTAATCCAATCTGAAGAACCGATAGTAATCAAAGGGTCAATATCTGAATCTGAAATGAAAGTTACTTCATAATAATAATCGTAATAACTTACTGTGATATTAGTTTCATTATTGGTTTCATTTCTATTCCAAATATTATAAGAAGTGAATTGGCAATTAGCTGATTGATTTGTTTCATTAAAATATCTATTACAGACATCAGAGAAATCAAATTCGTGTGTTTCGTAATGGGAAGAACCTGAGGATTTAATTGGTGTTGGATTTTTAACATAAATTGTATTTTTATCCTTATATAAAGGAATATCTGATTTAACTTGGTATTTATAATTTGCAGTTTCTCCTTCTCCAAGGGAACTATCGTTTGCTCCGAACTTATATGAATCATTATTATAATTAATCCAAATAGAATTCACAGAATTATTATACGTCCCGGATATGTTTTTGAACAAAGTCACATTCGCCTGTCCAAAGTCTAAATCATATTGGAGTAAACTAATATCTTGATACTCCGACACAATAGAATTTTCACCTAGTTTAACATACTCATCAATGTTTATTGATTGTGCTTCTGTTAAAGTAATGTGATAGCAATTAGCACCGTCACATTTAGAAGATTCGCATTTTAATTTAATCTCTTTATTTTTATTGTCTAGGATTCTCTCTGATAAATTATTATACAAATACTTATCATCCCAACCTGTACAACTCCCACTACTTGGTATCCAACCCAATTCTGTTTTCTTAATATCCTTACTAGCAGTCCAGAAAGTTAATTCAGCTTCTTGGTCTGTTGCTTTAATTACATTCCATTCAGGATTATTATTACTAATATTTAGAACTCCTAAACTTAAATCTTCTTGAATACTAAAGTCTGTATCATCTGGAGAATCGAACCACGTCCATGGCAAGTACCATGTGGCGGAGACAGAACTAATTAATAAAAGCCCTACAAATAAAAACAAGAAACGTTTATCCATATTTTAAATTAATATAACCCCCAATCTCTATCGACATTATCACCTATTACCATAACAAATTATGGATATGTCATATTTTAAATAACTTCCTATTGGGAGTATGCGCCCACGAATAGTTAATTATTTAAACTATAATTCATTACAATTAATATAAAATGGTAAATAGATATGGAGCAATACTATCCAGAAACCAAGGTAAGGATAAAAAAACTGGATTAACTAAGAGAGAGATGTTTCCTGTTTCTACTACCGCTAACAGTAAGGCTGAGGCAATTAGAGAATTTCAGAAAGTACAAAGAGAATCAAAAACAAAATCTACCACTAAAACTTTTGCACCTGCTGGTGTAAAAAAAATTGAAGATACTAAAAAATTCTTTAGTGAGTCTGATTCTAAGATAAAAAAGATATTGAGAAATAGATAATTCTTCTTATAATTAAATATGCGCCCAGGTTCTGATGTTAAGTCGGGAACAAGGGAAAACGACTAGCACAAAATTTAAGTTTCGTGCCGAAACTAGCGTCTGATTATTGAAACTCGCGCTTCGGTTGGCTGCAGACTCTTCCGAGCGGCCAGGGTTTGTTAAGGGAACCTGTGTAAATCCCGAATCTTTTTAGAAGCGATTCATAACTTCCTCTAACGCAAATGAGTGTGATGCCCCCTTCAATGGGGACGATTAATAATTTAAATTGAATGAAGAAGATTAATTATTCTTCTTCGTCTTCAGATTCAACCTCGCCTTCAGTTTCATCTTCTTTAACTTCAGATTCTACTTTCTCTTCTGTAGATTCTTCCTTAACTTCAGATTCAGTTGGAGCAGTTGGTTCTTCGTTTTCCATTTTAATTCAACCTCCTTGCAATATTGATTGTGTTTTCCATTTGTGTTTCCTTTTGGGCTAAGCCCGTGAGTATGAAGCCCGACAACATTCGAGCAAATTAAATAATAAATTGTTTATTCCTCGTCTTCAGTTGTAGATTTAACTACAAACCTTCCGTCTTTAATCCGAGCCATCATACTATCAGTGATAAGAATTTTGGAGTTTTTAGTTCCTTCGTTCGTATCATTCCATCTAATCATAACTTCTTGGGAGTCCTTAACGCAAGAGAGAAATGTTTCCATCTGAGCTTCGCTCTTCAAGTCGATTCCTTCTTCCGTGCATTTATTTACGTTGAATACTTCCATCGTTTTTATTAGCTGGTTTAGTTGATTTTACAGATTTTTTCTCTGCCATAGCTTTCAGTCCAAGTGCAGTTAATCCTAAATCATTAGGTCTTGCAATCTTGTTAAGTGCAGCGTTAGCCGTTCCTTCACTAGAAGCTGACATTGCAGAAATCATTTTACCCAAATTAAACCCATCCTTAGCAGTTCCGTCTCCGCCAGCGAATACTTTCACATCCGCAGCAGTTAAAGCCTTAGCAGTTTCAATTCCAACTTCCTTATCTTTTGCTACAACAAGTTCCGCAGTCAAAGCTATGATAGCTTCTGGTGTAAACTTATTAAGTGCAGCTTGAAGTTTTTCCTTTGCTTCCGCTTCTGCGATTCCTTTTTCTCGAATTGGTGCAGCTTCCCCTTTAGCCATTTCTTCTGCCTTAAGTCTATCACCTTCACCTTCAAGTTGTTTGGTTTCTTTATTAATTTCTTCTGTATCTTTCTTTTGATTTGCCAATACAATCGCTTTAGCCTTATCAATCTCGGCACGCTGAACCTCAACAACTCTAACAACCTCAAGACGCTTTTCTTCTGCAAGCTTTTCTTGCTCAGCAATCTTTTGAGCTTTGTTTTGTTCTCTTTCAGCAAGAACCTGGTCCTTTGCAATCTCTCTCGATTTTGCAAGTTCTTCAGCTTCTGCCTCTTTGATACGAGCCTGTTTAATCTTCTCAGCATTTTCTTCACGAGTCCTAGATTCGATTTCTACTTCTCTTCGCTTTGAAATATCTGAAATGATACTACTCTTATCTGTATCTCTAAAGTCAATCAGTTGGAAACTAATTAGTTCCAATCCCCATTGTTCTAAGTCGTCCTGCATTTCTTTCCGAATTGCGTTACTCATTTCTGTTTTCTTTGAACGCATATCTGTAACATCATATTGAGATGCTACTGCATTTGTACTTGAAACAATAACTTCCTCAAGCTGCTTTCTTAATTCAACATCGTTGTCAAATGTTTCAGCGGCTCTTCCAACCTTAGCAATTCTATACTTAGTAGAAGACTTAACCTTAAACCTAGCTTGGTTCTTTTCATAAGACTCCTGTTCAACAACAGCCTCCTTAATAGTCAAGTCCATTACTCTGACTTGTCTCCCAATGAATGGGATTCCAGAAGGAATACTAAAGTATGTTCTCTTTCCGTCAGTAGAAATCTTATCATCAGAAGATACAATCATCTTTCCAGAAGGCTTAATTACTAAATGAGCTTCAGTCGGAGATACAATTCTATAGAATAAGAATGAGCAGATGATTAAAATTGCAACGATTATAAATACGGCAATCAAAATAATATTAATTATCATTTACTATTTACCTCCTTTTTATCACTTTTAAAATATCGTATATCCTTTCTCATGTAACCTACTACTTACTTACTGTTAATAAAGGTTTCTATTTATTACCATCCCTTATCATAGAAAGGAACTCGGAGAACCCCATCCAAGATAATGCAGCACCAAAGAACAATGGTGCAAGAGTAAAGTATGAAATTAGTCCAAGACGCATTCGAATGTAATAAAAATCATTGATAAGAATATTAGCACCCCACCAAAATAGAACTACACCCAATATAAAACTAGCAAAGACTCCTGCATATTTCCAAAAGCCATAGAACATCTCTATTTCATAATCACTCTTTTTCATCGTCAACACACACTGGTATACGGATTGAGGATTTACACTTTGGACAGCACGCATAGAACTTACTCTTTCCTTTGTATTCCCAGACGTGTTGGCAACTCTCCCTCTTACATTTTAATTGAACCATACTATCTTACTTACCTACTGCTATTTAAATGCTTCTGAAAAAAATGAGACTGGGCCGCCTTTTCCAGAGAAGCAATAAACCCTGGTCACTCCAAGCCCAGTCTCGAGTGATACGGAGTGAATTTAAAATGTGGGTCGTTATTAACGACACCCACATCTATCAAAAGGGGAAAGAGGTGATGATAAAAAACCCCTAATGATTATGATTGCCACTGCTCACTCAGTGGACTTTTATGAAGAGGTAGAGATACCTCATGTTTTTAGGGGGGTGTAATTCCAAAAAAACATTGTGAGTATGAAGTTCCCTTCAATGGGAACTGATTAAAAATAAATTACTTAGTTGTTAATAGAGTTATTCCAAAAGTGGGATTACTTGATACTTAGTATTCTCTTTTCCCTCACCTGTCTTCTTTACTTTAAAGTTTTTCAAATTAGGGTTATCCTCTAACAAAATCTTAAGTTGTTGTTTACAAGTCTGCGGAACGCGATACTTAATGTCATCAATAATAATAACTTCTTGCTGTACCTTCTTTGTTTGACCAGTAACCCTGTCTGTAAACTCGAACTCATCATCTACTAATTGTAAATCAGTTGAAACTTTGTCCAAATCGGCTATGTTCATTGTTTGTGAAGACTTGTATTCTTTTGATGCTTCTCCTATAGTTTGTGCCATGTTTTTACCTCCTGTTGTTTATTTAGATTTTCCATTAATAATCCTTTATCCTAACGAACTGACAATCAAGTTCATTCATTATATTTTCTTGCCTAAGCATATCATTCTTTCTTTTGTCGGGTTTTGAATGAGCTTCCTCATCAACTTCATAGACAATATTATTTTGATTATCATAACCATCAAGAAAATAACCAATGATAGGATATTGCCTTTCTATAAATATTCCAAACTCCACTTCTACTTGGTCTAATATATGAGTTTCATTTCTCCCAAACATTGGTTGCATTGGTAGTCCATTTAGCTTTTGAATTTCTATGTACTTTATAGCAGCTTCTCTTTTTTTTCTTTTAGACTCTTCAGATTGCTTCATTCCTGTTTTGGCAATACTCATTTTCTTCCTACTTTCTTTTGAAAATTTTTTCCCAATGTGGGCAATACTTATTTTTTTTCTAATCTCATCAGTATGTCCTCTTAGGCTACTGGCAATACTCATTTTCTTTTTAGACTCCTCGGTGTGTCTAGTTCCCAGCTTAATTTTTCTTAGTTTAATTTTAGTCGCTTCAGAGCATTTAATTCCAGCCTGAGCAATACACATTTTTCTTCTAGTCTCTGAGGACTTCTTAATTCCAATCATAGTAGCACTAATTTTTTTCTTAATTTCTTCTGGAATTTTCCTTCCAGTTAAAGCACTGCTTATTTTTTTTCTATGTTCTTCTGATAAAATTCTCTTTTGATTAAACATTTTCAGTAGCTTCTTTATTTAGATTTACAGTATAAGTCTTAACCAGCTCGTCATTCACAATTTTAATTCGCTTAAGAATATCATTCTCATCATCACCAGAAAGTTTTATCTCCCACGAAAAAATTCCCTTCATACCCTTTGATAGCTTAATAGAATTAGTTTCCTTCATCATTGGAATTTGTGTATCGCTTTCCATATCCTACTTACTCACTTAGTCTTTAAATAGTTTACGGTTCTTCTTCTTTTTCTTTTTGCGCGGTCGTATCATTTTATTGATTGCCGTCGCTGTTAGGTTCATTGTCTTATCAAAACAAAAGGGACAAAGCATAATTGCGCGGCCGTTCTTTCTAGTAACTGTCTGTAGTTTTCCAGAGCATTCCGCTCCGCAGATTTTACAATACTTTGACATCTTTTAGTGCTTCCGTACAAAGAATCAACTTAGCATTTCTACATGCAGAACAAACTCCAGATTGATTATAACTTCGCAAGACCTTCTTGCAGCACAGACACTTCTTTATTGGTTTAGGCTCTACCATTGTTATGATGAATTTGATTTACTTTATATAAATTGTGTAACTTATTTTAAATTGCCACAGCATTCACAAACTTCAAATCCCATTTGCTTAGCAATAAGAATGGTTTGAAACTTCTTGTGAAAATGTTTAGTAGCTTTATCTCTTTGGGCTTTACTCTTTCTTAAAACTGCTACGAGCTTATGTTTTGCAATTTCTCCAGTGTGCCTTTCGATTTCTTTTTCAAGTATTCTTTTTATGTCATATCTATTCATTTTTATTCCAGATGTAACTTTTGCAACGAGGACAACACTTAGGTTCTTCACCTTCTTTCTTAGGTGTCCATTCATAATCACATCTTTTACATTTTAGTTTTTCCATATTAATATTATCTTCTGAAAGTTTTTAAGCCTTCTGTTTAACTTCAGTGAGAATCTTCTTCTCCTTTTTCTTTTCCTTCTTCTTTAATTCCTTTAGCTTTTCAGAATCAACCCATACTCTAGCTTTCTGTTTCATAGAATGTAAACCTTTGATTGTAGCATCGACTCTGTTCTTGTAAGATTCTAATTCATCTTCGTCGTTTAGAACATAATGATGAGAGGTTCCCATAATAACAAACAGCTCTCCACTCTTTCGAAGTATACTGAGTATTCTTTTAATTGCATTCCATTTGTAAGCTCTGTCATAAAAATCTAATGAGTCAGGGTCTTCGCCTGTAAGTTTTAAGAATAATACTTCAGATGAGATTGGATTACTTCTACCAATGTGTTCTGCGAAAATCTCTTTGAGCTTGTCGATTACTTCTTCTCTTCTGACGCTAGCTGTACTAAACATTATTTTGCCTCACTTCTAAATTAGAATTCCTTTTCTTTACTCTGCCCATCAATGAGATAAGTTTAGTTCTATCAACTTCAATATTATATTTTTCTTTCATAAACTCATTAAAAGATTCTGGAGTTGTAGTCTTGTATAACTCATAAAGTTTTTTACTTTCATCTAACCCTAATTGTAATACTGGACTTATTCCTTCCTTGAACTCTAAAATGATTGCTTCCTTTGGTAGCATAGCATGAACAGCTTTTAATCTCTTTAATATTTCAGAGAAGTTCTTTACAGATATTACCTTTGGTATTCTAATATTATAATTCATAATGTCAGATATTTGAACACTTAACTCTACCATTTCAGGTTCCATTATTTCTGTAACTCCTTTTTATATTTAGCACGGAATGAACCCATCAAACCAGAGAGCTTTGATATTTCTACAGAGTCTAATTCTACATCCTTTTTTTCTTTGAACCATTCAATAGTAGGTTCCTTCCCGCCCATCTACCAAACATTCAATAATTCTAAACACTCTTCTTTGTCTGGCCAATTAATAATCTTTAATCTTTCAGGTGTAACATCAGCAACAACCAAATGATTATTCGGCATAGACTTTCCAATCAATAACATTTGCTCGTAGAACTTATCAAAAGAATGAGCTGTGAATTCTGTGGGAATCTTTACTGTCATTCCTTCGACTTCACTGATTTGAATTTTTATTGTCTCCATATGATTATTATGATTATTAGCCTTTATAAAACTTCCTACTTACTTACTTACTCCAACTATTATATATAACAGCCACGCTAATTGAATAAAGAATACAACATAAACTAAACCCAATCCTATATGATATTGATTATTTGCACTTCTTAAAAAACCCAATCCTTGTGCTTGTCCGGTTTCTTGATACGTTTGTTCCCAGCACATTGCAGAACTTCCAATGTCAATTGCCCAGAACCCACTAAGTAAAAAAAATTGTAACAAGAATAATATTAATATTTTATTGAATTTCATATTAATAGGAATGCGTAAAAAAGTGTTGCTCCCCAAATGAATCCCAACAAAGCTAACTCAACTAGAATATTACATTTAACAAAACTCCAGAACCCAACTTCCTCGTACTTGTTATTAATTAGTAATTTCATTATAAAAATCTTTTGTTGTTATGATTTATAAACCTTCCTACTTACTTACTTCCTATCAGAAACTTTTATAACTTTTGATGGGGTGGGGATGATAAGCGCCCGTAGCTGAGCCAGATTTAGCACCACTCCGATGCGGTGGTGACCCAGGTTTGAATCCTGGCGGGCGTATTAGAATCAGAAACATTTAACTATTCCATTAGTAAGTAAGTAATAATGGATTTGAAAGAATTAAGAAAAGCTGTGAAAGAATTAGAGCACAAAGCAAAACATCTTAATCAGCTTAGAAATAGAATACTAAAAGAGAAAGACGAACTCATCAGCGAATATGAAATAGCTTATGCAAAAGTAAACTGGGATAAGAAGATTGGAAAATACTTTAAGGTTAATGGATTTGAAGAAGAAGAGTTTTATTGTTATGTTATTAGTCGTGATGATGAAGGTATCAATTTAGAATACTTTAAGACTGATGACAAAGAAGTTTCTTTATCAATAGTAGATGACCCGGCCGAAGATTGTGGATATAGATTATGGGTTGAGTTGTCGGAGGGGGAGTATGGTGATAAGAAAGAATCTATGGGTTAAAAGATAAGCGGTAATATTATTTAATTCTTTCTGATTCGTAGTTCACTCAAGAATGATAAGAAACCTATTTAAAGAATTGACAACTTAAGTTTCCGCTCCGACGATCAATAATAATAATGGAAAGTGAATGGACTAATAAAAAGGTGAAGGTGTCTCTCTCTACAGGAAGATATTACAAAGGCTTAGTTCTCAGCGAGGGTGAAGACTATATTCGTATTCGAGATATTAATGACAACATTGTTTTCATTAGGTTCAGCGCGGTAGATGTTATCGAGGAGTGGAGAGAATGAGTGATGCTAAATATATTTCCGTTATACATGAAAGTGAACAGAAACTAGTAACCGCATTTAAATTTGAACATGATGCTACATGGATAGGAAGAGAAAAAGAAAATTTAATAGCTACACATAATTATTGTGAACCAGGGCAAAAAATCAAAATGTGTTTTGTTAAATCCTTTCAAAGAATAGATAATAAATTTGTCCATGCATATTTCAGAGCTATGCCGGGAGAACCAAAACCAAAAAATGAAATGAGTGGTGAAAGCCCAGGACATAGAAAAGCAAAAGAAAACATATATGCTGGTTTGTATTCTGGTGAAATTAAAGTTGATGGAAAACCTATTGACCTACGACTCATAAAAGATATTTTAACAGAACATAGAACATCCGCTAAAGGATATATTATCCCAGATGTAAAAATATTATTCAAAGACATCCATCCTAAGTTTGGACTTGGTATATTTTTTGAAATACAATTAAGTAAGCAAAGCGAAGAAGAAACAATAGAGAGAACTTACCTAAGAGTTATCGAAGGTCTGAGTGGAGTATGGTTAGGTTATAATGATTTCGATACTGATTGGAAATTTAATAAAGATAATATAGAAGTTCCGTCACATAAAAAATTATTAATGCAGATTGAAACTGTTCAAGAAAATAATTTTATCAAAAGAATGAATAAGTATGGAGAAGCTATTGATAAAAAATTAGAACAACATAAATTAATTGTAGATATTATAGAAAAAGAAACGGTCATGGAATTAGATAAAATTACAGAAGAAGCTGCTAATAGAATTACTAAGACTGCTAATAGTGAAATTTCTAAAATAGAACTAGAGAACTCACAGCTCAAAGAATTAAAAGAGGTTGCTAGTAATTTAAATTTAAATGAACTAAAAAGAAAGGCTGATGATATAAATTTTAATCTATCAGAAAAGGGAGAGAAATGGATGAGTGATTTATCTGAAAAAATAAATGAGCAGCGACGTGAACTAACTTCTGTTTATAAAAAAATTAATGATTGGAAGCTTGGTGAAATTGGAGTAGAAAAACATAGTGGGCTACTAGAAAAAAAATGTCCCATTTGTAAATTAGATATGAGAATAGGGAAAGCTATGTCGGGATATAATTGGTATTGTGAAAAGTTTCCATATTGTGATGGTTTTATTAAAGGAGTAGGTGAATATGAAAATAAAAATTCTTAAAGACTACGCCGCAGGTAAAGCTGGAGAAATTATAGACGCCAGCTTCCCTGCGGGGAATGAACAGGAATATATTGATAATGGGTTCATAGAAATCATAAAAGAAGAACCCAAGCTTACCATTGCTAGAATAATAGAGGAATTAAAAAAGGCAATCGAACTCGGCCCATTAGAACAAGAAGGAATCATCGACAACATAGTTAGTAAATCTAATTCAAACAAAAGCGCTATCAAAAATCAACTGGCTATTATGAAACGAGATAAAAAAAATAAAGAGAAAGAAAAAGCAGCTGAGAAAAATGAAGTGAAAAAAGTAAAACCTAAACCAGATTACACAGGGTTCAATGATTTCATTAAAGAGTTTACATCATGTGAAGATTCAGAACTACTTGAAAGATTAGAGGAGGGTAAGGATAAATTTAATTTATCTCTTACTAATGCTAGAAAAATATTAGCAACGATAAAAAGAAAAGAAAGAGAACAGCGTCGTGCAGAAAATCCAGACGATGCAGCGAAGAAAGAAATGTTATTAGAAGAGATTGAAGAATTGTGGGGGAGTTGTCCCGACGAATTATTTCAAGAGGTCTGCGAGATTGATTGGAGGAAGGGTAAGTATTATTTTGTTAAGAGGTTATTGAAAGAGAATACTTACACCGTCGATGGAGTATCAGTTTGTGGAATCAAAACATTCAAGGATAATAAAGATATAATAAAATACTCCGAGGCTGATGGTATTTATATTCAAGATGCTGATATCTGGTTTTCTAAAGAAGCAGAAAAAAGATTAAAAGATAAAGCAACAGAGATGCAAGTAAGAGAAGTCCTTGGCTCAATAAGGAGGAATACTTTTTATGATAGAGAAAATATACTGGACATACCAAAGAGTGTTAGACCAGTCGGTAATGGGTTGTGGGATATTGAAAATAAAAAACTAATACCCTTTACTCCAATATATGTTTTTTTAAATAAAATTAATATAAATATAAACAGCGAAGCTAAATGTGAAAGGTTTGAAAAGTTTATTAAAGAAGTTCTTGATACCAAAGAAGAAAGATTGGCGATACAAGAATGGATTGGATATTGTTTATTGAATGATGTTCGTTTTTCAAAAGCGTTATTACTTTTTGGGGACGGAGAAAATGGAAAGTCTGTATTATTAAATGTAATTAAAAGTTTTCTTGGTGCAGAGAATGTTACAAGTATATCCTTACAATATTTAGAAAGCAATCCCTTCTCTCCATCCAGATTATTTGGTAAGTCAGCTAACATCTTTGCTGACCTTCCTAAGAAATCATTAGGCCAGACTTCTGTATTCAAAATGTCAGTAGCCGGAGATGCAATAAGTGGAGAGAAGAAAGGTAAGGATAGTTTTGAGTTCTCACCATACGCAAAGATGATGTTTAGTTGCAACGAAGTTCCTAAGACTCCAGACAGGACTAGAGGATTCTTTAGGCGATGGGTTATCCTAAAATTTAATCAACACTTCCCAGAAGGAGACCCGCGAAGGGATGAAACTTTATCTCAGAAATTAACTGAAGAGATGGAAGGGATATTACAATATGCTCTTGAAGGATTATACCGACTTCTTTTTAATAAATCCTTTACATCAGTAATGTCTATGTTGGAGATTGAAAACTTCTGGATGAAGAATGGTAGTTCAGTATCTGCTTTTGTTACTGATAAAATTAAGGTTTCAACTAAAGGTGAGATATTCAAAGACGAAGTCTATGATAAATATGAGGAGTATTGCACCGCCGAACAACTCCCGGCTGAAGAAATTAACTTTTTCTGGAAACAATTCCATGAATTTTTGGAATATAAAGAGGTTCAAATCTCAGATTTGACTGGGAAAAGAACTCGGAAGCTCAGAGGAATTAAATTTATTTGATAGTTTTACACATAGAACACAACCAACACAAGGTTTTTTTTCCTGTCACTATAAGACAAAAACTTTTTTTTTCTACGTCGTTTTTATTTTTTTAAATGTTTTATTGTTGTTTTATTTATTAAAAGTGTTAAAAAAAAAGTAACGTGAAGAAAAAAAAACTTTTCCTACATGCGACAGTAAAAAAAACGTTGTGTAGCCTGTGTATTCACCCTAAAGTTAAACAAAAGATATAAAAAGAAGTAAGTATGTAGTGATACATGATTAAACAAATTCCTCAACAACTGAAAGGGAAGATATAAAAAGCATAAGTATGTAGGAATCATATGGGTGAAATAAAACAACTTGAAACAAGAAATAATTATCGGAAGAATAATAATAAGTGTATTAATTGTAAAATAAACATAGATGATAGGGCAAAAAGATGTGTTAAGTGTGGCAACAGTGGAGTAAATAATCCTATGTATGGCGTTAGATTAACTGGAGATAAGAATGGAATGTTCGGGCGGCATCATTCAGAGGAGACTAAAATAAAGATTATAAAAAATAGACACACTAGGAGTGGAGAAGAACATCCTAATTTTGGGAAGCATCATTCCAATGAAACTAATGAAAAGAATTCTAAAACAAACAAAGAGACATGGAAAAAAATAAAAGACTTACCAGAAACACAAGAAAGAATTCTAAAACATTCAAAAGAGAATCATCCTTTTTGGAAGGGCGGAACTTCCTTTGGAGAATATGGTCAAGAGTTTGACAAAAAGTTTAGGGGAAAAATTAAGAAGAGAGATAATTATACTTGCGCTATTTGTAAAATTCGGATTGTAAAGACCACCCCATCAAAACATCTTATAGTTCATCATAAGGATTTCACTAAAACAAATCATAGTGAAGATAATTTAATTACACAATGTAATTCTTGTCATAGAAGAATACATACTGAATATAGCTGGAGGATAAATGGAAGGTTTGCCTAAGAGATTACAGGACGAAACATTATCCTTTATTTTAGTCTATCCTAAAAAGAAAAATCCAATAGAGACTGGATGGCAAATAGAAAATAATTATAAATATGATGACCCTAAATTAATCAACCATATAAATCAAGGAGGGAATGTTGGAATTGTTTGCGGAGAACAATCATGTGGGCTTAGAATATTAGACGACGATAGTCCGAATAAAGGATTATTGACTTTATTCTCACAAAACTTCGGAGAAACATTTAGGGTACGTGACCATTTATATTTTAGATTTGATAATAAACATTCATCCAAAATTATATTTAATCATCCTATATTAAAATTTGAAACAGGGGATGGAAAAAAAACTAATCATATTGGAGAGTGTCAAGGAACTTCTTCGTTCTGTGTAACTAATCCATCCACACATCCTTCAGGAGAAATGTATGAATTAAAAAAAGATGTTTCAATCATTACAATCTCTTGGGATAAGTTTGTTGAAATCTTTGGAGTCTTTATGAAAAAAGATAAGCCAAAAATTGTTCGAGACCATAAACCATCAGAGTGGACTGGTGATAATATCACAGATATTCCATTAGGAAACATAATTTCTTTTGATGGATTAGTGAATGCTGGCAATGAATGTTTGCAAGGTTCTCATCCAAAGCATGGCTCAAAGAATGGAATGAATTTTAGAGTCGATACTAAGAGTAATACTTGGACATGCTTTAGATGTTCGAACGCTTGGACTAGAAAAGAAGGAGATGTTTCTAGGGGATGCGGCGGACCAGCAGAACTCATCGCCGTCATGGAAGGAATAGTAGATTGTGATTCAGTCGGGGCACAGTGTTTCACAGTAGAGCAAGGTCAAGAATTAATTAATATTGCTAGAGAAAAGTATGGACTAACTATTCCAGAACAAGACCTTGGTACTCCAAGCACTTTAGCTAAGGCTGTAAATATAACTAACCTCGCAAAGAAGAAAGGATTATTGAATTGCCCAACGTGCGGTAACGCATTTCAATTTAAAAATAGCCACGGACTTTATTATTGTGATACATGTAAAAAGGGTGGAGGGTTGTTTAAGTTTTGTAATTTAATAGAGAGAACATGAAATACAAATGCAACAAATGCGAAAACATAATTTAAAATATAATGGTAAACATCATAAAAAAGAAACGTCCTAATCTTCGAAGTAAAATGAATAGGACGAATGCAAAAGTTAGAGCTTGGCTTAAAGCAAACGGCTACAAAAATTTATACGCATTTCCCCATGGCCGCTTTCAAAAAGATTATCACATATCACACAGCGGAATCACGGGAGACTTTGATGGGATTGCCACATGTGATAATAGAATTGTATTCTACCAAATCAAAACTAACTGTCGCGCAACTAAAAAAATACTTAGAGAATACAAAGCATTCGAATCAATCTTTGGTATTGAAGTGATTTGGTTTAATTATGTTAATAGAAGTGGCTTAGAAATAAACAACCAGTCTTCGGAAGATTACAAATCATAATCTTTCACCCGAAACCTTTTTAACAAACTCCCTACAATTAATTCCATGAAAACAGGCAGCTATAAATTAAAACATATATGTCCATTTATTTCTTTCTCCGGGACTGAGTGCCAGCACATCTATGCCGAACACAACAAAAAGAACCCAACCAAAACCGTCTGTATCTATTACAGCAATCAAAACAAGTGCCCGTTGTTCAAACTATGGAAAGACCAATTAGATAAACAACTTCAAAAGGATTCAACCATAGAAGAATTTATAAAGAGTAAGTAAGTAGTATCTTTATGGAAAAGGTTGAACGTGAGAAACTTACAAAAAAATATTTTGCAACAAAAGAAGAACTTGATATTATTAGAAGTAATGAAACTTTATTGAAGTGGGAAGTTCTAAGTAAAGCAAACAAACTTGGAAAACAAATCTGGGGAAGGAAGTTTACTGTAATGCAACTATCTATTGATATGGAACTACCATACACAACAACTAAAAGATGTTTGTCGCTAAACAATGCAACTCCTGAAAGCTGGGAACTCTTAAGAAAGAAAAAGATATCTGCATTCAAACTCGCAATGGTTTGTCAACTGAAAGCTCAACAATTTCAAAACGAAATTATTAAAGTAGTAATCAAAGATAACATGTCAACTTACAATCTTAAAACATTTAATCCTAAAAGTATTAAGGATGTAAACAAATGGCGACATGAGAATGCAGTCGAGAAAGGTTACAGCACACAAGACTCTGCATTTAGAAGTATGAAAATTTGGACTGACCGTGGGAAAAGGTTTCTGCTTATGCCTATTTCTAGTGTTGGTGAAAAGAATAAAGATGTCATTATAGAAGAGTTAAAATTATTAAAGTTAAAGATTGAGAGGTATCTCAAAGCAAATGGGTAGGCCTTGCGATAGATGCGGCGGACAGTTTCTTTTAACAGGAAAGAACTGTAAGATTTGTGAACTGTGTCAAAACAAAAGTCTTATTATCCGTCATGCGCATTCTGCTGTAGAAAGAAGTTTAAACAAGTTCTTCCTCACTCTTAATGAAATAATCGAGTGTACCCGCTTTAAAACGCCAATAGAGATACACCCAGGAGAGACATCATAGTCACAAGCTTTGCTTGTAACAAAGCCAATCGTTTCGTTCTAAACAAACGTCACTTTTTCATAAAAGTCCCTGCCTGATTGGCGGCGGGGCAACTAAATCAAAATGGAACAAACAAATAACAACTACGACGCAATCTTTTGGGTTGCAATAGTCTTTGCTTTCTTAGCTGGTTGGGCATGGGGTAGAGGAGAATTGTGGACAGGCTTTGCTTTTTTTATGGTTAGTTTAATATTACTATCAATCAAATGGATATTTATTGTATTAGATTATAATCAAAGTATTACAAGGGAGGAAAATGAAAATGAAAATGAATAAAAAATATTTAATGTTCGGACTGATGGCTTTGTTTGCTATTGGTATTGTAACTGCAGCGATTGGTTACTATGCAATGTTTAGTACAACTTTGACTGTAGTAAGTGCTATAACAGTTTCAGATTGCAGTGAAACAATCAAAGGAACTTATTATGGAGGAGATGTTATTATAGGTAAAGTGTGTGATATAACCAACAATGCAGATACAGAAAGAATTATTAATCTGACAAATGATGCTGATGAAAACGTTGACGTTTCATATTGGCAAGGACTAGAATTAACAAAGAAGATTATTAGCTTTGAATCTGATAACTGGAATGTAACCAAAGAAAAGTCTTATGTAAATTTTGTTACAGTTGGTGATGAATTTAATGCTATAGTTCCTGAGGGATATGAGAAAGATGGATATGTATTGATTTATTATAAAGACGATTCTGATAGATTTAATAGTCCAGCAAAAGCAATTTTAATAGAAAATATTGAAGGAAATTTGCCATATGAAGACGATAAAAATGCATATGAATATGAATATTGTATTGACGAAGAAAATTATTTAAGTTGTCATGGAGCCAAAATTTGGTATGTTCCATTAACTGCTATCAATGAAGATGATACATTGGATTGGAACAGAGCTAGTGAATTTTATTTTGAGACTGATTTAATTGAATATAACAGTGAAGGAATAATAACAATTTATCCAAAAGTAATAAGTCCATTAACACCATATTATACTACAAGTAATTATCTCAACGATACAGTTACTATTACAACTACAATAGCATAAACAAACAAAACAATTTATTATTTTTTTTGATGGAATGGTTCACCTTACGAACCAACTCATAATTAAAATGAAACAACAAAAAAACATAGCAAGGATATTAGCACTATCAATAATATGTGCAACAATATTAACGATAGGAATAGTCAGCGGAATGTTCGCTGGAGAATCTACAACGATAACTTTAGATGAAGAGTTTGATTACTGGAGTATTGCTGGAAATGAATCACCAGTTGAAATAATAGTTCGGCAAGATGGGTTAAACGCAATAGTAACTATTGGAAAATATGTTAAGAACGAAACCTTCTCTTTAATTTTCTTTAACAAAGAAAAAGAAACTATTACTCAAACAGTTTACACCGGCGGCGGTGGAAGTTCATCAAGAACAAAGTACATTGATAGAAACATTACAAAGAACATTCCAATCTATACTGATAGAGTTGAAGAGATAGATAAATTAATTGAAGTTCCAATTGAAACAATCGTTGAAGTAGAAACTGGATATGAATGGTGGCATGTATTAATGGCTTTTATATTTGCCGTAATAGTTTCAATGATAATTATACATTTCTATTTGGAGGCAGGA
>Ga0207997_1000358_pt1 | contig 23120 bp, 43 predicted proteins | sample AntAceMetag02UKN_FD_184777 | JGI IMG/M metagenome (GOLD analysis project Ga0207997, IMG submission 184777) | Saline lake microbial communities from Ace Lake, Antarctica - Antarctic Ace Lake Metagenome 02UKN (SPAdes) (version 2) | ecosystem: Environmental > Aquatic > Non-marine Saline and... | reverse complement strand
GTGAGTCAGCTCGGTAGTCTTGCATAAGCCTAAAACTTAGAAAAGTCAGCTCGGCTATCTCACGCAAGTCTAAAACTTAGAAACTTCCGCTCCCCAAGCAATTCCCCCAGGGTTCCCACTAGTCATAGCAGCTCCTAGAAAAAATCCCTCCATCTCTCCCTCTCGAGGCAGGCCCCCGCCCTTTCTATTTTCTACTAGACCCCAACATGTTCAACCGGTACATCCGGTTACAGAACCGGTGACAATCGTTGACTACATCCACTTACATCCACCCACTAGTCAGTGCGATTTCAGCTGGATATACTGATTGAACCGGATATACTGATTGAACCGGATATACTGATTGAACCGGATATGCCGAACCTTGCTGCGCAAGGTGGATGTACCGGTTTGACTAGCTAAAGTTTCTTATGCAAGAGAGGAGGTGTTTTGCTATGATGAGATCTGTTGTGCCGGCCCTGGCTCCTAGCCTGTACATGCGAGAGATGTTGGTTAGGTCTGTTAGGAGTTCTCCTCTCTTATCTCTAAGCCTCATTTCCTTTAACATATCATTCATCATGTTTGTAGTTATGTCTATGTCTTCTGTTACTTTATATGTATACATTATAGTTCTTTATAACAATAGAGTAGGTGTACTGCGAGGGCATGATGGTCTTTAATCTTATACATGCAAAAGATATATGATAGGTGGTTTATAATATCTTTATCTATAGAGTAAAGAAAGCCATTATCAACAGAAGTTGTACCTGTTGATAATTGAAACCCATTATGCTTTAGTTCAGTTAATACGTCTTCTATTATATGTTTAGGATCTGTGTGGTTAGAATAGTCCATCTCCTTTTATTAGTGCTTCTTGTTTGTTGTGCACTTTTACATAGGATTTATAACAGTCATATAGATAAGAGGCTACCATCTCATCTAGTATTCCGGCCTTCTCTCCTAGGCCATACATATGTGATATATGTCTTAGTTCTGATAAGAGTTTAAGATCATCATCATCATCAAATGTAATACGGGCAACACCATTTGTTATAGCTTTACTTGCATTTTTTAGGTGCTTATCTATTAGCTTGTTTTTCTTTTTACTGTGTTCATCTGGAACTTGCATTTTAATCCATTGGTTTGCTCCATTCCAACCTTCTCTTGATACTTTGCCTCCGGCCTTTAATATGTCTAATGCTCCTCCAAAATTAAACATTATTGCTTTTTGTTCTACATCCATAGTTTTTTATTTTAATTTATCTTTTCTTATTATCTTATATTTTCTACACTCTCTTAACTCAGTATAGATATCATCTCCGTATTTCTTGTGAAGCTTATATAGTCTTGATATAAACTTCTTAAATTTATTCTTCATTTTAATGATTCAGCGGCTTTAATATCTTCTTCATTTAATAATGCTTCTCCGATCTTTCTACTTCGTTTAGCTTCATCTATTATAGAGCCCTGTCTTTCCATTGGAGTTTCTTGTAGTAGTTTACTCTTCTCATCTAAGAAGAAGTCTACAGAATCTCCCATTGATTCTCCATGATCTCTATCCTTTAATATGATTACTTTAGAGCGGGATTGTATAGATCTAACTCTATGCACTGCTAATACCTTATCTGATTCTTGTACAATGAAAGATGAATCTCTAAGTGATCCCATGTCTGGTTCTTCTGTGGCCTTAGGTTGTTTCGTATGTGCTACTAAGAATATTACTACACCATACTTTAGACAAAAGGTTTTTAGTTCTCTTAATAGAGATCCTATATCTAGGGATGAGTTCTTAGATTGGAATAGGTTTAATAGGAAATGTAAATGGTCAATAAATACAATTCTTATATCATGCTTTACTATTCCTTCTATTACTCTTTCTTTAAACCATTGTAGATCGTAAGGTTCTAACTCCTGTGGGAGGAAGAACAAAGGAAGTGGTTCATCAAACTTTTTAAAGAATTGTGCTGGAGATACCTCATAAGAGAACCATAATGTAGGTACATTGTCTTTAGCGAAGTTTGCTGTTAGTGATTGACATAAACTAGTTTTTCCGTGTCCTGAATATCCTGTAATTGTTATAAGTTCTCCTTCTTGGAATCCTCCTATCTTTGTATTTAAGAATGGGAATCCAGATGAGTATGTTCTTACCTCTGATAATCCTCTCTCTTCTAATACCTTCCTTAGTTCATGTGATGATACTATCTTATACTTCCCCATGTATTCAGATAGTTCTTCTTCTTTTTTAAATTGTTCTTGTGGATTTTCTAATACTGGTTTTTTCATGATGTTAGCTTTTTATTTGTTGTAATGTTTTTTTACTTATAATTCTTCTGGTCTGATTGCTTTATTTTCTATATAATAATCAGCCCCTATTTTATTATAATTCATGGCTAATGCGTGTCTTCTAACTTTATGTTTGTTTAACCAGTATTCTGTTTCTGCTCTAAAACTTTCTGGTCTTGCTGTGTAGATTAATATATGTCCTCCTTGAACATACATCTTATTAACCTTATCTATTATGTCTTGTTTGGGTTCTGCTTTTAAGCAACCTTCTGCTGTCCACGCTTCTCCAGTACATAATGTTCCATCTAAATCTACTGCTATTAATTTATCATTTGGTTCTTTTATCATTTCATTTGTTTAATAATAAGTTATTACTCCTTCGTTTAATGTTGCTCTTACCATACGTGTTTCAGAGCCACTGTATTGTTGTCTATAGAATATGTTTAGATAATTCTTTTCTACACCGATACATAATACTTCATATACTCCTGGTGGTAATGGATAGGAATTATTTCTATAGCCATCTTTGTTTGCAAGAGCTCTTAGTGTTTGATTAGAATGATCATACTCTATAGCTATTTCCATTACTGGAAAGTATTGCTTTTGTGGTATTATACTTAATCCATTACTACTAATTGCTGGTGCTCCATCGTCAAATTGGTAATTCATAATTTTATTTTACCTTAACCATGCATCTTGGACAATAATGAAATAGTTCCCCTGTTTCTTCTTTTCCTACATTTATTCTTGTCCCACAGAATGAATGTCTTTTATAATAGTCTTTACTACCACTACCATAATCCATTGGTTCTATCTCTCCTAGATCCGTCCATCCATCCCTGACTTTATATTTAAATAATAATATTTTTTTTGTTTTATATTCTGGAAACATATTAGTATAGATGCATTGCACTTGCACCATTAAGATATCTTTCTAAATCATATCTATACACGCCATGCATAGACATTGTTTGGCCAGCCATCCATTCCATAAACTTACTATATTCATATTCACTCATAGTATCTTTCAGCTGTCCGTCTGGTACTACTTCCATTCCAAAGTCTTCTATAGTTAAGTCTCTTGTCTTTAACCCATAATCTAAAACAAAGAATTGTGCGGCTTTAATACATGCCTTTTTGTTTATAGGTTTATATTTTAATATTCCACTCCAATTCTTTGTTAAGAACCCTGCTAACCATTCAGTATATTTATCCTGATCTCTTTGTGTCCATGTATACTTTAAATAAAATTCACCAGAGATATCTATATTGTCTATATCACTTTCTTTTGAATGATATAATATTCTCTCAATGGCTTCTCCTAGGTTTGGATCTAAGTCTTTTATAGTTTTCATATTTTATCTTTAATTAAATAATATAAATCTGTAAGTGTCTTCGACTTTAATTCTAGATTGTCTCTATCATAAACTTTCATTTTCTTATCTCTACCCCAGTCCTTCTCACATATCCACCAATCTATATATCCATCAACATCATTCATTGCTTCTGCCATTGTGTTTAAGAATAATGATTCACATTTTCCTAGTGAGAAGCAATTGAAGTCACTATCTAGTTCTGCCATAGCTTTATTAATATGCTCTTCTGCATCTCTTATTTCTATAGCTTGTCCCATTAACTCTTTGAATTTTTCTAGTTCCATAATTATTTTACTTTAAATTCTTTTCTTTGTTTAAATTCTTCTTGTTTGCCCTCATTCCATTGGTTTATAGGCCTTAGGTACCCGACGACTCTAGAGTATACTTCACAGGCCTGTGGAATTATTACTTTATTATTTTCACTATAGCATGCTTTACATTTTATTACAATACTTGGTTCTCCATCAGATCCTCTCTTTACCTGTAATATTTCTGCATCGATTATGCTTCCATCATCTTCAACTTCTAGAACCTTGCCACAGTCCCAACAGTATAGTTTATCTACTTCATAAAATTTCTTTGCGTTGTTTGCTTGTTCTTTGTTTTCCATATTAATAGTCTAATAATATTAGATCATCTACTTTAATAGATACGTCTGAGCAGATGTGTCCATCTTTGGTATATGTCCTAATAAGATTAGGATTAAAAGGTTTCACAATTAAGTGATAACCATTCTTTGTTTTATATTTCTTAATTAACTCTGTATGTTTTAAGATTTCATCTTGAATATCTATAGCATATTCTTCGTCTGTATTATCTATATCTATAATGAATTGTGTTTCATCTCTTGAGCCGTTTCTCATTAAGCTACTGATCCATCTATTCTTCATATCTTTATAGAAGCTATAGTATTGTACTCTATCTTGATAATCATTCTCTAGTTGTAATTCTTTTAACTTTCTTATAGACTTATCCATACTTCTTTTATTAACAGTACTATATATTCTTAGCGGTAGTTCTGGGTATCTATACTTTAGATCAAATAGTTTAGATAAACAAAATTCAAACTCTTCTGTATTAGAACTTATAAGCTTTTCAATCTTTCTATTCCTTCTACCATCAGCTCCTTCTTTAGATCTATGTATTAAAAATAATACTCTAGTTCCATCTGTAAAGTCTTTAAACTCTGTCATTATTTGTTTTATCTTTTTACTTGTATGGTTCATGTTTTTTTCTTTTTAAAATGTTAATTAATATCTTGGCTCTTTCATCTACTTCATTGTAATGTATAGCAGAATTCTTAAGTTCTGTTATATCTTTATAATCTGAAGTTGCTGTCCTTATTAGATATCCAAGTTCTTCTACTGTATATGCTGGAATCTCTTCAGCATCTATTGGTATAGTAGTTACAATACTATTTACTACAGAAGACGTAGACATAATCATATATGATTCTGTATCTATGACATATCCTAATCCTGTTTTAATCTTGGAAAAATTTCCTTTATTAAAACTATAGTTATGCCAGTAATGCTCTATTATTGGTGCAAAATAACTATCGTTAAGTTTATGTATTTCTCTTGATAGTTCTGTAGAACTAATTTCTCTAGGATATATCATATTCCTTTTTTTCTTTCATGGTCTTTATAAGAGTTATAAGAGGATACACATGAACACTTTAAGAAGTCAGAGCCGAGTTTTTCATATAGATCTGATACATTAAGATACCAATCTATTAAGCCATGTATCTCTTCATAGTTAGAGAATCTATATAGTTCCTTTAGTCTTTTAAGAGCAGTTGGTACTTGTATCACTGGACAATAGTGATGTGTTCTTTCACTTTCTCTTTTAAAGAATCCTATAAGAGCCATTCTTTCTTTATGTTCTCTGGATAAAGGAGAGGGCTTTTTTTTCTTAATAGGTAAGTCTTCATCATTTAAAGGAACAATTTCAATTTCTTCGACGCCACAGGCGTCTAATTCTTTTTTACTATTTACTTCTTTCTTATTATATATCTCTTTATTACTTATGGAGTGGATTTTCCCAGGCTGGGAATTTCCCTGGTTGGGGATTTCCCTGTCAGGGATTTTCCCGGTTTGGGAAACTTCATTGAATAAATTATATCTTACTCTTCCGTCTTGTTGTTTCTTTCTCTCTAGGTATCCAAGAGTTTCTAATTCTTTTATACCTGTTGAGATTGAATCATACTCATCTTTAAAATCTAATACTATCCTATCTATAGAAAAATCCCAACCATTTGGTTTGGATAATAGGTAAGCATAGATACCCTTAGCCTTAGCTGATAGATCAGAATTATTCAAGGCATTATTTGCTACTTGAGTAAAAGGGATTTGTTGCTTATTTAGTTCCATTTGCTTTGTATAGATGTGGATAGTGGCGTAATAACTTCCACTATCCATAACTATATATTACATTTATAATAACAGAGGACCTTGCGGTCCTCTATCAACTAATCCTCTGGATTAAATTCGACCTTTAAAACAGAAGATTATAACTGCTAACATCATACCTTACGGCTGATTATCTGGAGGTTTCGACGCACTCCATTAACTACATAATATATCATAACAAAATTAATGTCAATAGCCAGTAATTTATTTATGTATATAGGATTATATTCATTGTAAATAAAAATGCCTTAGACGATGGCTCAGGCATCAATAAGAGGATGTTATATGTTGTAATCTCTTTTGCTTTTTTGTATTATAATATATCTTAAGACTTTTAGGACATCCCCATGAATCTAATAAATTAAATCTTCTAATTTTTCTAATATTTTTTCTTTTATGTTTCATGTTTACACCATTGGGTTATTACTAGGTATCCCATTCCTATAAGGAACCATGTGGGTGGTGAGCCCTACAATGTAAAGCTATGCTCTATATATAGATTATCATACGTATATATATTAGTCAAGTGAAAAAAAGAAAGAGGAAATTATTCCTCTTTGTTCATAACAATACCGTTAAGGGTATATGTTGCTTCCCAAGAATTACTATCATCATCCTGGTCGAATTCGACCAGTTTATCTTCATATTGTAACTCCAAGAAGTCACTCAACTTCATTTGCTTTCCATCAAACCATAGCCAGTTTGTCTGTTTACTGTTTCTACCAAGAACCTTTTTGTTTTCTTTGTTGTAATATTCATATGCTAATGTCATAATTTTCTCCTTCTTTTTCTACCTTTTGGAACTTTTAAAGCTCCACTAAGGAAATCATCAACTACTCCAGTATATAAGTCTGGATACTCTCTCAATATAAGATTTTCTCTACGAGTAATCTCAATCTCAATTGCATCATGACAACGTCTACATACTAGAAGTATCCTTCCTTGTGTTTCTGGTCTACATCTCCATACACAACTCTTAAAGACGTGATGTCTTGTCAGAGTAATTTGTTTACCGCATACTGGGCATATTCCTCTCTTTACCATCTTTAAACTCCTGCCAAGCAAAACTTTCCACTCAATAACATCGAGAATAATCTCAACATATTCATTAGTCATTCCAGCAATCATAAACTCATTTGGGTCAATGATTATTTTTCTCATGCGAACATATTTCATTTCAATCAATCTCATCATCATACTTTTGGCTTTCTAGCTTGATTTGCCTTATTAACCAAGATTCTCTTGTCTCATCCAATCTACGAAGGTAAATTCTACTCTTTGCTTTCCAGAAGAAATGTGCTGTCTTCTTTTCCAAGTAGTTCAATACGTTAAGCTTTACTTTGTCTAAATCCATTTCAATCAATCCTAATAAGTTTTTAACTTACTACCTTAGTATTACAGTTATTATTACTATAGTCAAATTTTTATATAACAAAAATAACAGCTATGCTTAAGCAGAGCGTTTATATATTATATTTAAAGATAAAGGGTGTATGCATTGCGGGCAGGGTAGGATTTGAACCTACATTTATCGGTTTTGGAGACCGGGGTTCTTCCAGTTAAACTACCTACCCATAATAATCTTTTAAAAATTCTTCTACATTATACTTATAAACTCCTTCCTTTTTTCTTGTAATCTTATTGTTCCACATATACACAACAAAATCAGACTGCATTTTTGTAGACATAACTCTTGATACTTCTGTCCATGGAATAATTTCATGTCTATGTGGTATTAATGCAAAATGCTTTATTGTTACTATTCCACTACCTCCATTATTGGTTTCCGTACTCTTGGTTCCCATATTGCTATTACTTTATATACATTAGCTGGAAGTTGTAACGTCTTAAAGTTCTTTCTTGCATCAGCTAGATTCTTTTTATTAACTTTTGATTGTACAAATAAAACTCTGTCATGTCTTACTGCTATTAGATCGCTATGGAATAAATCTTTCTTAACCATAAACTTTCCTTTACTAAGATACATTTCTGAGTACTCAACAACATATCCTCTATCTACTAGATACTTCTTTGTTTTATACTTATAATAATTTCCCTTCTTTACATTGCTTACCATTTTATTTTATACATATCTATAAAGTCTTTATCTTGTTTATTAAGCCTGTATTCTTTATCTTTCAACACAGCAATAACCCTAGACAATAACATATCTTCTTTCTCATCGATATGCATTGCTTTATGTAAATGATTCCTATTATTATTTAATGGGCATGCATTTATAATACTTTGATTATGTTTCCCCGGAACATATCTATTGCTTGAGGGGCTTATTATGTGATGTAATATGTTGGCATCGTTCTTAAAATCTATTAAGTCTGTATACCAATCACACCAGAATGCGAATACATTTTCGCTGAATCTATTTGCTAATGCCATTATAGTTTAAATCTTTTAATCTCCCAGGAAGACATTCCAGAAAGTTTAGCTATATCTTTTATTTTACTATTACTATCTAGGTTTGTATATCCATTATTATAATATTCTTCTTTTAGTCTTTCGAATTCTAATGTTGTAATTCCTCTACCAAGTTTTTCTGATATCATTTTTATCTGACATCTATAACATAGAGAGCTTCCCCTTTTATATGCTCCCCATATTATACCGCTAGAAACATTCTTATTCTTATCTTTGTTTTGTTTATTAGATAATACTATCGTACAATTATTGCAGTGCGTTTTGTTTATTGGTTCTTTTGGAGCTCTGTATTCCTCTGGATGTTCTTTCTTATATTCTCTACTACATGCTATGGAGCAGAATTTCCCATTACCATTTTTGACAGTGACATGTTTTACCCACTTCTCAGTCTTACAATTCAAACATCTTATTAAAACTTTATATCTACCATTTCTAGATTTTCTTATTTCAACAATGTCAGCTTTCTTCATTTGATTTTATCTATTATCTCCACTACCCCGTAGAGTTCCTCTATCCTTTCTTGAGAATAGTTTTTCGATATTCATGCTAGCTATTGTGTCTAGATCGAATCCAAGCTCTGCTGCTAGGTTAGATATGTACCACATAACATCTCCTAACTCTTTAGCCGTTTCAATTCTTTTATCTTCAGATAATACTCCATCATTATCTCTAATAACCTTTTTAATTTTTTCTGCAACCTCTCCAGCCTCACCTACTAATCCTAATGTTGGATAAATAAAGTTATTATCTTTATTGGGGTAGATCGCTGTTTCCCTTGCTTTGTTTTGATATTCGTTAAGTTCCATAATTTATTCTTTTATAATTGCTAATACTTCATACTGTTTAATAATGAAACATTCATCATTATCAATCATTACATTTACAGAGCTACTTCTTTTAAAGACAACTGTATCCCCTGCAGACACATCCATCTTTTCATCTTTAGTACCGGGGCCCACAGAGATAACAAGTCCTCTATCATTCTCATCACTCTTTCCCATTATAATACCAGATGTTGTTTTTTCTTTAGCCTTAATTGGCTTTACTATTATGTTGTCTAGTGTTGGTTGTATATTCATATTGTAATATGTTTTATTTTTTTATTATTAATTCTTCTTCAAGTAATGTTTCTATATAATATTTTCCATTTTCATTTAAACATCTAACGTCATAGCTTCCGTTAAAATCACCACCAAATTTATCATCACCAAAAAAAATCCTTGTATTATAATTTATTCTAATAATTATTAATTCTTTTTTTAAATTGATTTTATGAGATACTATATCTCCAATCTTGAATAACGGGTTTATTATTTTTAATTCTTTTAATTCTTTTTTAACACTATTCAATTCTTCTTCTAGTTCTTTCCTTTGTTCCTTTAAATTATTTATTGTTTTTTCTGAATAATAAAAATTCCATCTTAAATCTTTAATTTCTTTTTTTAATTCTTTATTAAACATATATTTTAATTTTTACTATATACAATATTCTTGTTAGCTGTTAAAAATTTAAATCTCATACTATGTCTTTCACGTGATTCTATTTGGTTTTCACCTAGATATTTTTCATAGAATATTTTCATTACTTCTGTTTCAAAAAACTTCCTAGCTTCTTCTTCGGAATCTGCTGGAATATTTAAGTACTTTGTTTTACCATTATGTTCATACGATACTGTATAAACATCTACTGGTTCATCTTTTATTGCTTTTCCTTTTCCTCTCCCTGTCATTGGGCCTTTTCCATTAGGTCCTGTTTCATCTAAGTTTGGCATATTTTATTTTATTTTATGATGTAGCTGTGCCACAGACAGGACTTGAACCTGTACGTTATTTCTAACACATGCTTCTAAGGCATGAGTGTCTACCAATTTCACCACTGTGGCAATTTAATAATGGCTTCCTTAATCTCTTCAAAGATTTCTTTATGTTCTAATAAATATTCTTTTGCATTTGTTATTCCGTGTCCTATTGTTTCTCCATTGTATTTATAGAAAGATCCAGTCTTCTCAACTATGTCATATTCTATTGCTAGATCTAATGCCTCTGCATATTTACTAAATCCTTCTCCGTAATAAATATCACAGATTGTTTCTTTAAATGGTGGAGCTATTTTATTCTTTACCGTTTTAACTTTGACTCTAGATCCTATAATGTTTTCTCCTTGCTTTAGTTTTTGAGCTACCTTTAACTCTAATCTTACAGATGAATAGAATGATAATGATACTCCTCCACTAGTTGTAGTTGGACTACCATATCCAAAGGTCATAATGTTTTGTCTTGTTTGATTAATAAAAATAACTAATACATTATTCTTTGCTATGATTCCAATTATTTTACGTAGTGTTTGGCTCATTAATCTTGCTTGATGTCCTATCTGTATTTCTCCTACGTTGCCATCTAGCTCTGCTCTAGGTACTAAAGCCGCTACTGAATCTATAACTATTGTTTGTACTGTCTCTGATTTGATTATCTCTTCTAACATTTGCAATGCTTGTTCAGCTGAGTCTGGTTGTGAGAATAATAGATCATGTCTATTAACACCAAGTGCTTCTGCATACTTAGGATCGAGTGCGTGTTCTGTATCTATGAATGCGCATATGCCTCCGTTCTTTTGTGTCTCTGCAATTACTTGTAATGCTAATGTTGTCTTTCCACAACTTGCTCCTCCATATATTTCTACTATCCTACCGAGTGGTAATCCTCCCGCTCCAAGTATCTTATCTACCTTAAGAGAACCAGTGCTTATTGTTTTAACATCAACATGAAAATCACTATCTAATCTCATGATACTGCCTTCATCAAAAGACTTAATCTTTGTTAGATTCTTTATTGTTTCATCTATTTGTTCGTCTTTAGTTTTTACTTTAGGTATTATCTTTGCCATAGTTATTTTTTAAAAATTTATTTATTGATATTGGTTTTAATTCATCTGTTATTTTCTTTGAATTTGTGAAGAATAAAAATGGTCCGTCTATTATTAATACTGTATATTCTTTATGTATATTCCAATTTGATTCTTGTGTGCTATTTGATGCTATCCAACTAATGCCGAACTTCTTTGCATGTTTAACTGCTTGTTTGAATTCTCCTATTGTTTTTGTTTTTATACCTTCCATAATTTTAAGATGATGCTTTATATTTTTCTATTAATTTATCTACTGCTTTTTTATCAAAACCAGTTATAACTATTTTATCATTAACCATAATCTGTGGTAATGTTAATACATCTAATGAACTCCTTAGCTCTTCATCCTCTAGTATATTTATCTCTTCAAACTCAACATTCTTATCCTTAATATATTTTTTAAGGCTAAAACAATATGCGCATGATGGAGAAGTTATTACTTTTATTTCCATTTGTTTTTATATTAATTAATCTAATTAAAGTATATTATGTAAAAGAACTTTTGTCAATAGCATAAGTGTGTCCTTACCTGGACTCGAACCAGGATTAACTGTTTAAGAGACAGCTATTCTAACCATTGAATTATAAAGACGAATTCATAACTGGACTCGAACCAGTATCTTTAGCTTCGAAGGCTACTGCTCTATCCAATTGAACTATATGAATGCGGAGAGAGAAGGATTCGAACCCTCGGTGCTTTTTACACACAGTTGTTTTCAAAACAACCACAATAACCCGCTCTGACATCTCTCCATGGAGGAAGGAGTGAGACTCGAACTCACAGGACTGTTTATGATCCACACCTTAGCGAGGTGCTGCAATAGCCATTCTGCCATCCTTCCTTACCTTGTGGGAGCTATAGGATTCGGACCTATAAAGGATTTCTCCGTCTGGGTTACAGCAAGATGCATTAAACCATTTTGCTAAACTCCCTATTCGTATCATACATATACTTTAATCGTATCACTTTGATACGCTAATTATTGCATTATGATACGATTAAATGCAACAATTAATCTTGAGCTCCATGTCAGAGTCGAACTGACAACCTGCTATTTACAAATTGAGCCAGTAGAGGGATTCGAACCCACAATTGTCAACGTTTTGAATGTTGTGTGTATACCAATTCCACCACTGTAACTATGTGCCCTCACTAGGAATCGGACCTAGATAAACTGTTTAAAAGACAGCTATTCTACCACTGAATTATGAAGGCTGGTGCAACTAAAAGGATTCGAACCTATAACAATCTGTATGTAAGACAGGTACTCTACCATTGAGTTATAGTTGCATGGACACATAGGAAGGATTCAAACCTTCGATAGCTGGTTTGCAATCAGCTGCCTTAATCACTTGGCTACTATGTGTGGCTCCGAGAGAAGGGGTCGAACCTCCGTTAACTGGTTCAAGGCCAGTCGTCCTACCATTAGACGATCTCGAATGGTGACCCCATAGAGAGTCGAACTCTAATTATATGAATGAAAATCATATGTCCTGCCATTAGACGATGGGGCCTTATACGAAAACATATTCGTTAAAGTCTTTCCTTGAGATTTTTAAACAGTCCAAATGAAAAAGCTTTAGCTCTAGTATCTTTCATTTTTTCTTCATCACCAAAAAATGTAATATCCCATATTATGTGTGCAATTATATCACAGTCAGTATAATTTTTTAGCGCTACATTCTTTATTTTAGAATTTAAATATGTATCCCAATCAAGAAAGCTCGTTGAATATTCTTCTCCATTATCATAATGTAATACTTGAAACCATTGCTCATCATATTCTCTAATAAAATTTATTCCAATAGCTCCAGTTACATTATCTAATTCGGCTCTACATTTTAATTCATAGATTAGATTACTATAATCTCTTTTGCCTTCTGGATAATAATATTTAATTGCTCTCACTATATCTTCCGTATTTAATTGTTTTATTAATTCTAATACTTTCATGCACTAGAGATAGGATTCGAACCTACGATAACCAAGTTAACAGCTTGGCGCATTACCACTTTGCTACTCTAGTATGGGGTGAATAATGGGGTACGATCCCATATCAATTCCTTCACAGGGAATTATGTTTGCCAATTACACTATACTCACCATGTATTAAGCACTAAAGGTGGAGTACCCAGAAACCCGTCGGTCTCGCCACTTTACCATCTAGTTAATCGATCAGTTAACTGAATGTATTATACTCCCCCTATAATGCTCAATATTACTATACTATGCACACAACGTGCATTCTTTTATTATTTGCTTGTTCTATTACTAGCAATCTATTAAATTTTTTTCCAATTAATTCTATCATTTTACTTTTAATAGAATGTAATGCCCAAGTGATGAGAAAAGGCACTACATACTATTCATCACTTAATTATCATTCTGGGAACTAGGATTCGAACCTAGATTGAACGGTTCCAAGCCGCCCGTACTAACCATTGTATGATTCCCAGTTAGGTAGCATCTAGAATGCTACCAACGAATATTACTATTCGTTAAACCCATTCGCATATTATAAATCTGTACATAGATATAACAGGGGTGAGATGGGTATTACAGTGGTTCGTTTTTCCACCGGTCTTATCCTCTAAATGATAAGATGAATTAAACATATGCATAACATATGTGCTACTCCTCCTACGCTTGGTAGGTGAGTTGTGCTGCCTACAGCTTAGCGGATTATTTTATCTGCAGAAGGGAATTACAACCCATGTCTTTGAGCAGGTAATGGGACTCGAACCCATAAAATCAGATTGGAAATCTGAGGTCTTAGCCAATTAAAAACGACACCTGCGTATTGAGGGTAGGATTCGAACCTACAACCTGTTGTATATAAGACAACTGCTCTGCCATTGAGCTACCCCAACTTGGTACTAGAGGAAAGAATTGAACTTACATCGATTGTATATCAGACAATTATTCTACCATTGAACTACTCTAGCTTTATTTTACCAGTTAATAATAATATTATAAATTTTAAAAGTTCTGTAAATTTCATATGCTTAAACATATTAGACCATAACATTTTTTTTGTAAAGTTTATCCCAGGACACGTTTTAGTTGCTACATCTCTATGGAATAATACATCTTCAAATTTTATATTATGTTCTCTTGTCATATCTATAATCCATATGCATAGATTATCTAACTGTTTTTGTGTCGGATATGTTGCATCAAAGTTTCCCTGTAAGCATATTGATAGCGAATTAAAGTTATACCCTAATGCATCCATGTCTCTTTCACTATCTGATCTTGTCTGTGTTAGTCTACCATCTTGTTCTAAATAAGCATTATATGCCACATAATATCCTAAGCCAGATATAATACCAAATCTTTTCTTATGTAATTCATTCAATTGTTCTAATGAAAATCTACTAGAATCTGCTAGTGGGCTTTCATCAGGGCCACCTATATGATGTATTATAATAAATTCTGGTTTTATTGTCATGTCTATGTGTGGAATTAAGTTTATAAGTTAATTATTTTTCCGTCTATGTCGTAAGCACCTGCTGCCATTACCTGACAAATTGATCCTGTAACTGTTCCTGTAAGGACTAAATTGCAATTAGATGGTGTATCGTATACTCTACTAGCCAATGAGCCACTATTTGATACATATCCAGCAGTTGTAATTTGAGATGTATTATCTCTCCAATTAATAGAGTATTCATTAAGCCATGGTTTTAATGGATGATTATTATTAATAATCACAATTATAATTGGGCTTATCTCTTTACATCTATGATCCTTGTCTTGTCTTTCTTTGATCTTATCAAGCCTTCCGCTCTTAAGATCTGTTAATTCGGATTCTAAAATCTTTCTTTTAGATTTTATATCCTCTTCTTTCCTTTTATAATCTTGAATATCTTCAAGATATCTTTTAGCAACTCCCTTAATGAAAGCTACTTCTTTTTCTTGTGCTTCTTTTTTGGCTTCAGCAATACCTTGTTTTATTAATTCCTTTTTATCCATGTATGTTTTTATCCACACATAGACATTACCTTGCTAGTATCACATATCGAATAGGGATACAAGTGTGGAGCGTGAGGGAATCGGACCCTCCCAAAATCCGTGCAAAGGATTCTCGCCAGCCTTGGAACATTACACCCCTGGAGGTCACCCCTGGAATTGCACCAGGGCCTACAGCTTATGAGACTGCCGAGATACTACTTCTCCAGGCGACCATTGTGGACTGAGAGGGAATCGAACCCTCGTTTCCGTTATAACCTATTATAGCCATAAGGACGACCCAGTATCAGCCCGTGTGGGTATTGCTACCCAACACACTACATGATTGAAATTACGAAAATGCTTTCGTAAATCTTAGAATATTCGGGGATATTCTATTCGGTAATGGGGGATAAGATATTCAGTTATCCAACTTTCTCTATATATGATATTATTCTCGCAACCAAGCAAAGTTAATTACTCCCTGCCATAACTGGTATTGAATTGTGTATCAATAACATTCACACGCTTCTGAACATATTTGTAATTGTATCGCGGACTTGTGCAAATGATCGGCGTCCTTATTACATTAACCGCGCACGGGGTACAATATCCCGCTAAGGACCAACCACGATTATATCCTATATAGGTACTCAAACCACAATTGTATATTGTTCCAAACATACTCCTGTGTGCCTTATCCCTAGAAGCTCTTGGGATTATTCAGCCACCCATTAATTGTTAAGTTACTTCTTCTTCACATTCATGTAATACTATATCATTTGGGTTGTCATGAAATGTAGCTCCACATTTCTTACACTTCCAAAAGATTATCTGTTCTACATCTTCATGCTCACACTCGAACTGATCTTCTAAACTCAAACCTTTTAATTCTTCCTTTAGATCTCTATAGGACATCTTCTGTGCTTTAGCAATCCATTCATCTGCAGTTGCTTTATCTGTCTGTATTGGTGGTATGATTAAATTAAGTTTTGAATATCCTATCTCTCCAAGTGTATTATTAGAACAATCTATTTGATTATTCTCTACAAAGAATTCATATACCTTCATTAACATTTGCGCTACTCTTACTCTAGATTTCTTTGTATCTCCTGGAATAGGGATATCTGTTTCTTCTATAAACTTATTAAAGGTTATATTTAAATGGGGATCTTCTGATAGATAAGTTCTTTCATCTCTAATTGTTTTTAAAAGTTTTCCAGCATTCAAGAAACTTAATTGTCCAACAATAAAATTCTTTTTTAATTCATTGGAATATTTAAAATGTTTCTCTGCTAAATCTTTTCTCTTTAAAATTATTTCTTGATCATTCATAGAATTTATTTAAAGGGGGAATTACTTCCCCCGAATATTATATAGGAACATCTGCTGGGTTAAAATATTCTCCTTTACTTTCTTCATATCTCTTTAATTGTTTTCCTTTTCTTGATACTAAGATATCTTCTATTGGATCTAATGCATTAACAGCATCATTCTCTTCTGTTGTTAAATCACTTTCACTTCTTTGTGGTACAACATTATATTTAGTTGTTAATCCAGCTCCGCTTTTTTCAATAGTAATATCATAGTTTGGCACTGTGTCAAATCCATAATCTTCTGCCTTTGAGTAGTCTACTATTTGTTCGAATACTGAATATCCAACATCTAATAATTTGATTGGAATTTCTCCTTCTACCTCTGGTTCGTTTCTATCTATTACCCATAATAGATATCTAATCTTTACCTTGTCTCCATCTTTACAGTATTCACAAGTATCTGATCCTGTACAGATATAAGACCTTCTTTCTGCTGGAATATAATGATTCCCGTAAGATTCAAACTCTGATATTATTCTAACTACGTTCTTTCCAGTTTGTAGTTTTAAGAATTTTGCTCCTTCGTTATCTCTTGGTTCTTTTTCGAATGTATTAAACTTCATATGTTTTTTTTATTTTTATATTAACCTTCTTGTCTTTGATTTTGCTACTGGCTTTTTTCTTTTTATGATGCCTGCTTTCTTTTCTAATTCCCTTATAGCTTTACACATTGGCTTATGTTTGCAATATGCACATTGCCATGTTGCCCAAAACTTTTCTGATGATGGAACTATGCAGTTATCATAACAATAATTTAATTCCTCTAGCTCGTCCAAAACATTTTTCTTAATAAACTCATCGTTAAAGTGTAATGAGAATTCATCTCTCACTCCTCCTCCTCTATCTATATAGTAGAGTACAGAGTAATCAATTACATCTCCCTTTTTTCCTATCCACTCTGGATAAATATGTTTTAAGTATTTATTCCCAAAGTAATAATAGGAAGCCAGTTGTACTTTTTGATGATGTTTAATCTTTTTATCAGAGGATTCTTTGGATCTTCTAAAGAATGCCTCAGGCCTTTGTGACTTGACGTCGACCATCACATTGCCATTATCTAATTTTACTAAGTTATCGAATCTACCTTTCCATTTCGTTTCATGATCTACTAATGTCTTCTCTGTCAGCAATAATCTACCCTCTCTTTTTAATGCATCTGATATAAATTCGTGACACATATTTCCAAGTTCTGCTGTTAATTCATTTCTACTTGCACTCTCTGCATTGCTTTGAAAATTCATTCTTGTGAACCAGTGACTTCTCATACATAGTCCAAGGCTGCTAGCGTGCCAATACATATCTTCATCTGCTTTTGTATTGTAATATTTTGCTTTGTCTTTTAATCTTTTGTTATATGCTTCTAATACTATTTGATCTACTTTTTTATATTGCATTTTTCTAATTTATTTAAAGCGCTAAATTCTATTTGTCTTATTCTCTCCCTTGTAAGATTCATTCTGTTTCCTACCTTTTCTAATGTTAACATACTTCCACTAATAAGTCCATACCTATAAACTATAACCATTCTTTCTTTTTCGTTAAGGCCTCTAAACCTTTCCATTAATATGTTAATTGCTTCTATGTTTTTTAATTCACTCCTCTTCATTTCCTGATAGTCATTCCAACGTAATCATCTGGAACAGTTGCAGGTATCTGATCTTGCTCTGTGTAATATACCTTGCCTTCTTCCCAGTAACCATGAAATGATTTAATAGCATATTCATGAATTAAGAATCTGTTTCCTTTTGTAAAGCTTTTAACATTCTTTCCTGTCGCAAGAACCTCTCCAACAAGTACATGACCTGGACGTATTGCTACTTTGAAGTACTCTTGAGATAGTATCAATCCACCATTTGATTGTGGCGTAACCCACTTGAATGCTACAAGATCGCTACACGGTTTAATATTATCTGTAAAATCTTTTACGTTCATTAACTTGACTTTTTAATTTATTAATTATACTTATATGTTATATTAAAAACATAAGTTTGTCAAGTAAATTAAAACCCACGTAATAATACGTGGGCATAAATTTCTAAACCTTATATACTTTTCCGTTACAGAACACAGTTCCATTTCTTATCATGTATACAAATGATTGTGTTTTTTTATTAGGCATTAAATATACTAGGGCGAATCCATTAATCCAACAAGAACTTTTATTATTCATGTAGAAAGGATTTACATCACCCATGCAGGGTATAGCTATTGCGGTATACGGGGTTTTTTTTACTTTAGTTACTACTGTTGAACATGCATATGTATGTAAATGTCCATACATTAAATTCATACCATATTCATCTGCGTGCTTTTTGGGGTGATTAGCTCCAGAATGTTCTCCATGAAAGAATCCTAGATCTCCAAACTTAAATACTTTTAAGTGTTCATATATCCTTGTATCCTTTAGGTAGTTCTTTGGATTCAAAGCATCTTTAACTGCATTATACATGAATGCACTTGCACTCTTTTTAAGTCTGTATAATGTTTTATCTGCTCTCTTTCCATCATGATTTCCTAAACAAAAATGTCTTTCGAGATTTTTATTTCCACATGAGTTACATAACTTTTCCCACAACTCTCCTGTTATTTCCCATTCCTTAACAGACTCTTCTACTCCATACTCTATATTCTGAACAGAGAATCTTGAGATACCTTCACAATCTGCGAAATCTCCAAGCCCTACCATAAGATCCGGCTTAAGATCTTTCGCTATCTTTGAAACTAATTCTAAATTTTTTAAAAGAACTTTATTATTATTCTTCTTAGTATGCCAATCTGCTGTAACCAAAGCAAGTTTTACTTCCTTTGATCTGTTCATCTTCTAGGAGTTTATTGGTAAACTTTTAAGAATAGTTTGGTATGCTAAGAATGCTGTTCCCAATACTACAGATGCAAATTGTAATGTATCTCCCCCAGTAGTATCTGGTTCAGTTGAAACATATCCAAGCGTAACAACTATTGCTAATCCCAAACATATAAGTCTTTGCGCTGTTTTATTTTCCTTAACAGACGGAAAGAATTTAGTAAGTTCAGTTAGTCCTGATATTACTACTCCTGTTATTATTGCTATATCTATCATAGTTATTTTTTTAGTATTAATTATTCTACGACCTTTATTCTTTTAATAGTTTTTCTACGACTCTTAATTCCATCTTATTCACTACCGTTTCTTCGTTTACTAATCCTGTAAATTTAATAATATAAACTCCTATATCTGTTGGTACAAAATATGTATACCAGTATCCGTCCTTTCTCTTATTAAGGTATCCTGATTGTATAGATGTTCCTGCGCTATTAGTTATTTCGTATGAAGGTGTTGTATCAGGATTAACTGATACATCTGCTAAGCTCTTGAACTCATGTTCAATATAAACTGTATTACCTTGTTGTGTCTCCTTTGTTGTATGTAGCATAATTATAATTCTCTTATTGTTCCTGAGCCAGTAATTTGTTGGATGCCGAAATGTCCTAACACTCCTGGATCTTCAAGAATTGTATTAATTGATATATTCTTTAAAGTTATTGCTTCAGCAGTTGTAGTTATTGAAAACATAGCTACATTAAATGCCTCAAAATTAGATGATATAGACATTGTATATGTACCACCTGCCTCTAACATAACATCTAAGGATAAATTTGTCAAGGCGGATGATTCTAATAATGCTGTTATCGCAGCCAAATTGGTTATTGATTCTTTCTCAAGGAATGTATCTATCGCTAATGTATTATAAATCACTCCTTCTAATAATGATGTTGTAGAAACATTTGCAAAAGATATTCTCTCAAGCAAAGAAGTTGTTGCAGTAACATCGCCTATTCCAACTCTTTCAAGTACAGAACTTAATGAGATATTATCAGAACATATTGCTTCTAGTATTGTATTGATTGATATCTTACCAAGCTCTATTGCTTCAAGTAATGAACTAGCAGCTAAATTATTTATACTTTCTTTTTCAAGTAATGTTTTTAATGCCATTGTATTATAAATAACTCCCTCTAATGTTGATGTTGTAGAAAGATTATTAGTATTTACTGATTCTAATAATGTAGAAACAGCCGCTGTTATAAAAGTTTGTTTTTCTAAATCTGTAATTGTAGCAACTCCTTTAGTCTTTAATGCTTCTAGTAATGTGTTTGTTGCAATTGTTAATAGTTTTTCTCTTTGTAATTCTGTTAAAACAGATATTCTATCAGACAATACTTCAGCTTCTAGCGCTGTTGATATAGCGAATACATCTTCGGCTTCTCTCTCAAGTCCAGTATACACACTAACCATACCAAAACCTCCATACTCAAGGCTAGATGTCATTCCAATAGTTTCGGTTACCTCTCTTTCTAACGCAGATAATAATGCTACTCCGTCTAACTCAAATCTTTCTAATAAAGTAACCAATGCTAATGCATTGTATCCTGAAAAGAAAGGAGCTTGAGATGCTCCTAAAACTGAATTGCCCAATAAATTATTTCCTAGCATTTTTTTTATTCACAGTCTTCACAATGAAGAACTTTATTTATTCTCTTAACTATTTTTTCAGGAAATTTTATTCCCATACAAGCAAGGTTCTCAATATTACTATATGTTTCTGTTAATGCTAACCAGCATACAAGATAACAAAAAGAACAATCTATAAATGGAATTGGTAATCTGGATACAATATAAAATACTCCGATTGCTATTATATATGGTATCCCTTTCCCTAATGTTTTCCTCCACAATTTATGTGATGTTATTATTATGCCAGTCTTATGTGCTTTTAATAATCCAGTAATAACATCTAAAAAATATAATACAACAAAAGCAAATAATGCAGAGTGTTCTGCTTCTGATATAATACACATACTTGCTGGTATAATTGCTAGTATTGTTGTCCAAATTGTTTTTATTGTTGATGTTTGCATATTATTCTTCTTCACCAACTGCTAAAAACTCTTTATTCCATTTTTTTGTATGCTCTCCTTCTTTTAATTTTTGTCCACTAATCGCACATTCCTTACAACAATATTTTCTATTTTTATGATATGGAGAAACGTTAAATTCTTTTTCACAATTTAAACACTTTAAAGGAACTTTTTTATTTAATGTTTTATATAAACATTCTCTACAACAATATTTCGCATTTATATTATTTGTTTCAAAATCTTTATTGCATTGTTTACATTTTTTTATCATAATTTTAAGCTTCCTCAGAACCTACAGCCAGCACATCCCATTTACTATCAGCTGAATTATATTTACAACCCAAGTAAATTGTCTTACCTGCTACGGTTGTGGTTGGTAACTCTACTCCTATCACTCTATAAATTGCGTTGAAAGCTAGTGTCCTTGGTGTTCCATTATCTTTAATTCTAATAAGTAAAGAGTTTACACTTGCTGGTGCTCCTGATGGAGCTGCAAAAGTTGCGCCTGCAGCCAAGGCTGTAAGAGTATATATATTTTCTTTATAACTTCCTACTGGTGTTGGAGTTGATGATGATGGGACTGTTGTTGCATTGTATCCATATATAAGACTATCACTCAAAGCTTTTGCTGTAGCAAATTTAGCATCGTCAGTTCCTGTATCTAATTCTGTTCCTATTGCTTTTACTGGTAATGTTTGATCACCTGTATTCTCTCCGCTTACTGATACTGCACCTCCTCCTATTGTTAATACAGAATCATTACCAGCATCTGCTGTTAATGTAAGTGTTCCTGTATTTACAGTTAGAGCTGTTGTAAGAGTTGCGTTAGTAACTGTTCCTGCATTGCCAGTTATAGAACCAACTATCGCATTAGTACACGTTATATCTGTAGCCCATAACTTTAATAACCTAGAACCTGTTAGTCCTATTGTTTGTGGAGATGATTGGTCTATTAAAACAGCGCCAGATAATGATGTTAAATATGTATTAGTATCTAGCGAAAATGTATTCGCTCCTGTCATCTTAACAAAGGCAGCAGATGCATATGTTAATCCAGATACTGATGTAAGATTATCTGATGTCGCTTGCTTTCCGTTTATCGCTGTCACTATTAAATCATAATAGTTTTTACTAAACACCATTGCTACTGTATAAGTCTTTCCACCAGTATCATGGTCTTGCGCTGTATTATCAGAACCCTCTCCATTATAACTATTACCAGCAGATGGTTGTTGTATTGTACATACATGAGTGCTTGGCTTTACTGTCACTCTAACATAATGACTTTCAGGATCCGAAGCCGCTGTTGCATAATCTGTTGAATTATATATCACAAGATTATATTCACCAACTCCACTTGGATCAGGAAAACTAGACCCATCTGTAAGAGTCATACTTGTAGCACTAGCCGTAATCCCCGCTGCTAATGTTGTATATAATTTATTTATTACTGAATCCATATTTGTTTTATTTATTTATTAAAAAATTGAAAGAAATTACCTG
>Ga0207997_1000356_pt1 | contig 23136 bp, 35 predicted proteins | sample AntAceMetag02UKN_FD_184777 | JGI IMG/M metagenome (GOLD analysis project Ga0207997, IMG submission 184777) | Saline lake microbial communities from Ace Lake, Antarctica - Antarctic Ace Lake Metagenome 02UKN (SPAdes) (version 2) | ecosystem: Environmental > Aquatic > Non-marine Saline and... | reverse complement strand
TATAATATTTTAGGCATTAATTCCCTTAAAAATATATATAATGCTAATCCTGTTCTTGTTTAAGTTTTTCTTTTGACTTCTTTTCTTTCATTTGTTTGCCTCGTTTATTTTTTCATTTAATAATTTAATATTGCCTTGATATTCTTGTGTTGCTAGTTCTATTATCCATTTATTATATTTCATTTTGTTTGCCTCGTTTTTCTGTAATGTAACCTAGTAAACACCTCTCATATATAAACTTTTTGTTTTAATGTTGTTGTAACAAACAAAGGTTTATATATTCTGGATTAATTTAGATTTATGAGGTATTTAAAAAATGGTAAAAAAAAATTTTTTTATTAAAAGTAAAATAAGAATTATAGGCAACTCTGCAGGGGTTATTATCCCATTAGATTTTTTAAAATTTATGAATTTAGAAATTAATACAGAGATTAATATTGGAGTGGGGAAAAGTAAAAGAAAAAATTTTATTTATGTTGAAAAAAAAGAGGAATAATCAAAATGGAAAAATTAGAGGTTGAGAGAGATAATTTTAAAGATTTTTACTTAGATTTAGTAAAATCTGGAAATAAAAAAATAGAGAACGCTATTACTGAAAATAATGAGGAATTAACAGAAAACGAACAATGGGCTATTAAAAATGATATTTTTAAAGAAGAATTAAATCAAACATCTTTAGATTTTTTGTGGATTAGTTGGGAAACTCACATTAACAAAGATAAAAAAAAAGACCAGTTAAAAAAAGAAAAATTTAGGGCAGATGTATTACAATGGCTAAATATGCAAGGTTGTAGGAAAGAGGCCACAGAAATGATGATGGTGGATTTTTTAAACAAAAATTCTATATATTCTATTAGGGATGATGCAAAACCGGAAATGTGGATTTATAGGGAAGGAATTTATATTCCAAATGGTAAAACTTACATTCAAGAGTATTGTATTGATATTTTAAAGGAAAGTTATACAAATTATGTAGTTAATGAAGTTGTTGAGAAAATTAGAACTAACACTTACATTAATCAAGATGAATTTTTTAATGTGAATAATATTGAGGAAATTGTTTTAAAAAATGGCATTTTAAATGTATTAACTAGAAAATTAAGAAAATGGGACTCAAAAACTGTATTTTTTAATAAGATAGATGTGGAGTTTATACCACAAGCTAAAATTAGCTTAATTAAGGACTTTTTTAATGAAATACTACCCAATACTAGCTCTGTATTAACATTACAGGAAATCTTTGGTTATTGTCTGTTAAAAGACCACAGAATTGAAAAGGGTTTTATGTTTACCGGAGAAGGCAGAAATGGAAAATCTAAAGTCTTAGAATTGTTAAAAATCTTATTAGGATCTAATAACTGCACTAATGTGTCATTGTTCAAAATGGAGTCTGGTGGATTTATTATGGGCGAATTAATGAATAAGATGGCTAATATTGCAGGGGATATTTCTGGTGATGCACTTAAAAACACAGATGCTTTTAAATCTATTACTGGTAGAGATTTACAGATGGCAGATAGGAAATTTAAATCTCATGTGAAATTTATATCTTATGCTAAAAATATCTTTTCTGCAAATAAATTGCCAAAAGTGTATGATACAAGTCTAGGTTTTTGGTCTAGGTGGGAATTATTAGAGTTTCCTTACTGTTTTGTTGATGCTAAAGAATATCAATTAAATAAAGCTAATCCATTATATAAACTACAAGATCCAAACAAAATTAATAAAATAACATCAGAAGTTGAAATGAATGGGTTACTTAACTGGGCTTTAGAAGGTTTAGACAGATTATTGAAAAATAAACATTTTAGTTCTGCAAATTCATCAAATGATGTAAAAAACAAGTGGATTAGAAAATCTGACTCGTTTATGGCCTTTTGTATGGATAATTTAGATGGATGTGAAGATGGAAAAATATTGAAGTCTGATTTAAGACAAAAATATTCTAAATACTGTAAAATGCATAAAATAAAAATAGTTGGAGATAAATCAATAAAGTGGACATTAATGGAAGAATATGGTGCAGATGAAGAACAAAATCATGAATTTAGTAGTGGAAATAGATACTGGAATGGAATTGTTTATAAAGAAACTACAAAAAAACAGGGAGAACAGGGTATTTCAACCCATAGTAAAACTTCAAACTTTCCTACCGGTTCAAATACCGTGTTAACCGTGTTATTTTCTAACAACTCACTATTAAGTGACAAAAAAAAGAACATAATATTATACTTAATTGAAAAGAAATTAGTATATTTTAAAGACTTATTTTTTACGTTTGGTTCAATATTTAATATGAAAGAACCAGAGTTTTTAGAATTATTAACAAAAATGGCAAAAGATGGAGAAATATTTATACCAAAACCAGACTTATACTCTGCAATAGTATAAAATAGAAAGATTTAAATATAATTATATAAAGTAAAAGATACTTAGTAACAATTTAATTCAAAAACAATAAACAAAGTCACAATTATTGTAGTTTTTAAAAAGATGCCTCTTTTTTTCTTAATATTTGTGGCTTTGGTTGATTTTTTGAGATATAATGAATAAAGAAATAATAATCCCTGCCAAAATTATAAAGTTTGGTAAATTTAGAAAACACATAGAAATTCCAAAATCACACAGAGATTTAATCCCATTTGATACAGAATGTATAATTATTGCGTTTCCATCTAAAATTAAACAAAGAATAGAAAATTTAATAAAAATAATAGAAATGGAGAAAAAAAAATGATAATATCAGAATGTATACAATTTTGTCCTTTTTGTAAGTCCGAAATTAAATTTAAAGTAATAGATAATAAAATTATATGTCCGGTTTGTAAAACTCAATTAGGAATAATTAAAGGAAAAAATTAACCAACGTATTTATACGCATCATAATTATCATATAACCACCATAATAACCATAAACCTATACTAATAAATATAATTGCAAATATTAATTTTATATAAAATGGTAGATCTACCAAACTTTTAGCAATAAAATAAAAAATATTAAATAATATTTCTTTTACTCTAGCAGCAATACCTGCAAAATCAATATCTAAACTACCCATTATTAATAACCTGCTCTAAATCTTCAAAGTAAGAATTTAACAAACTACTAATACAATATTGTTTAACTCCTTCCTCAATATCTAATTTTTTTATTAGTTCATCCCAAACTGGTGCTTTTAATAATTCTTCTTGTATAAATTTCCTTCTATCTAAAACATCTGCTTTTAACCAGTTGTCCCAAAAACCTTTAATAGTATCAGTTTGATATTCAAAACTTTCTCCGGTTCTTATACTTCTTTTTTTTAATAATATCTTTTTCATTTCATACCTCATTTTTTAACATATATAACCAAAAGTTAGATACAATAAATACTACAACAAAACATAACATTATAATTATTAAACTCATTTAATCCCCTTATTTTTCATAATAACTAAACAGTTTTTACATGTAACGTCTTTAATTCCTTTTGCTAACTTTTTCCATTTAGGTTTTCCATCTTGTCTGCATAAATAATTATAAGGGTTTTTTTTATTTTTACCATTAACGATTTTATAATGTATAATTTGTTTAACTACCATTTTAATTGTATTCTCTCATATTCATGTCATAAAAAGTAGTATTCTTAACATTAGGCCAGTTAATTATCTTCTTTATTAGATCATAACCAAACGCAACACATAAAACTCCACTAATCAACTGACCAATAAAACTATTAAAATATATTCCAAGCCCTAAAGCAACACTACTCCAAAAAATCCCTGCACCTGCACCACCATAATAAATTAATAAATATGCTGATGGATGACAGTAAAACCAATCATTCCAAGCCATTTCTTTAACATTATTAGAATATCTTAGATGATTTTGAGGGTTATTCCAATGTTTTACCCAGGGTAATAAACCCCTTTTCCTCTTTTCCCAGTAGTTTTCTAATACCATATTACTTATTTTCTATGATGAATATATTCTAAGAACCAACTTCCAATAACTCCAACTAACATTAATGTAACAATATCTAGCTTAAAAGTTGTTATTATTTTACGAATTTTTAAATATTTAAGTAGTTCTGTTTTGTTGTTATCACTTAATATATTACTATATATTAAAGATAATATTTCTTCTGTACTTAATTCTTTCATTATTTCTTTCATTCTCTTTCTCCAAATACTTCTCTATCCATCTTAGCATCTACTTCTTCTTTAGTTGATGTTGCATATATTTCTGTAGTCTTTGTATTGTCATGCCGCAACTTTTCTTTTATTTGTATTAAATTCCAGTTCATGTCTACAGACAAGAAGTGGCCTAAAGCATGGCGTAATCTATGCGGATGTACATTTAAAATCCCTATTTTATCACATTCCTTTTTAAGTCGATAATAAAAAGCACCACCATGATCCTTATTACTATCATCATCCCTGAAAGGATATTCTAATTTATTATATATTAATAACTTTTTTATTCTTTCTTTTGCAGTAGAACTAAATTTTACTTCAAAAGGTTTCTGCATTTTTCCAACTCCTATTAATACTCTTAAATCTAAATTAATGTTTTCAAGTTTGATGTTCATTAATTCTCTTAACCTTAATCCAGTTTCAAAGTATAACTGTACTATTAAACTTATCCTGGCCGGAGTATTGTTTATTATATAATCTACCTGGTCTTTTGTAAGAAATTTATGTTTAAGTTTTTCTTTTGACTTCTTTTCTAAACTTTTTGTTATAGTAAAATCTAAATCAAAACAAGTGATTACACTTTTAATCCATCCAACATAAAAAGGATTATCCCTTTTTTTATGGTATACTATTGAACTCTCTCTAGGTTTAATTGCACCAGTTGCTAGAAACTGGTTCATTAGTTCTTCTGTTTTAAGAAATTTATTTAATCGTTTAAAGGAAGTCCAGTATTGTCTTGCAGTATTCTTAGAATATCTTTCTATCAAATACTCTTTATACTTTATTGCATCCTCTATTGTTGGTACAAATATGAATGACATCTAGTTACCCTTATCTATCGAAATCATACAGTATAGAAAGTGTCCCTCCTATTTAAATCTTTCTATATAATATGCATTATGTATATCCCTCTAGTATTAGAATATTAGTGTGGGAGAAAGTCCCCCACAACAAATTAAGACACACCCCTGGCGGTATTTCTATTTTCTGGCAGTACTGCTATTTTCTATCAGTACTCTTTTCGTATATAGAAAAATAACAAAAATAGATTAAAATATAGAAATTAATTATTATTTATTTAAGTCTCTAGGATCTACAACCTTATAATTATTAACCCTGCCTTGTTTATCTTTAATCCCAATAATTTCTATACCCTTTCTTTTAATTGCTCTAACGTGAGCATAGATAACCCCTGGACCGACACCTTCTTGCTCTGCAATATAGTCACAATTTCTATTATCTTTTAAAAAATTTAGAACATTGCTTTGTTTCAATGTTAAACTTATTGCACTATTTTCTTTTTTAATTTTTACATTCTTTTCAATTTCAAATCTATTTATTCTCGCGCAAACATCAGTAAACAAATCAGAAGTAAACTCTTTCTTTAAACTTTCATACTCTACAATTAATTTTTTAGTAGGAGAAGGTAATAACATCTTGCCAATATAATTAACAGAACCATCCAAGAACTTACACATTAATCTTTTATAATAAAATTTATTAATGTCTCCATTGTATTCCATGTATCGTGGCATACTTCTACATTCATTATCCTTAGTCCATCCATCTGCACGTATTGATGTTTTCATTAAAGTCCTTACACCTTTAGAAATGAAACTTAAAAAAGGAACACTCATTCCAAGAATATAATTTCTGTGTCTTGCTGTTTGAAAGAAAGCATTAAAACCTTTATTAACTTCATCATGAAACTTTAAATTATTTAAATCTATTCCTGCCTCGTCATACATCCAAATCTTACCACGTTTATTCATGTCTCTATCAACATAATAACTTTTAATTTCTTTAAACAATTCTCCTGCTTTAAAGAACCAGTTGCCATCCAAAGCAAAGTCTGGATCTAATGCCTGGCACAATGATAACATATTCCAAGATTTTCCAGAACCAGTTTCCCCAGTATATATAGCATTGATACAATTATTTTTAGCATTAACTTGATGTTTTAAATAAGTAACCCAGGGGTTCTCTCCTTCTTTCTCTGTAATGTAAGGAAATTTAATTCCCATTATACAGTAACCCCACCAATAGTAAAATAATTTTTCTTACCTAGTAACATACTAACTTTAGTGAATAAAGTTAAATGTATTAACAACTTTTTATTTTTATAAGTTTCTAATAAAATTCTATCTCTATCTTCAATATAAAATCCTTCTCCTAAAATAACAGTTTCATCCGGAGTAGACTGTTTAATAAAGTTGTCCTCTATAGTTTTCATTTTAATTAAATAATCATTCCATCCATCTGTCATGTCATCATCAAACCTAGGCATAATAACAATAATAAATGCACGTAAGGCATTACAAAAAGTTTCCCTTGTATCGCACACATATAACTCTTTTGTTTGACCATTAGATAAAACATCGGTAGTATAGAAACCACCCCTAAACTCTACATTACAAAGATTAACTAACTTCTGGAATTGTCCCATAGCAATTTCTTTAAAACTTAAACCAACACCAGACTCAATAGAAATCATGTCATCCATTATAATATACTCCTTTTCTTAGTAACAGATGTCACAGTTAAACCAACTCTTTCAATTACACATCTTAAATGTAGTTCTCTCTTTTCTATTTCTATGTTTAATAAATTATATTTAGAAGGAATATATTTTAATATGTTTTCTACTTCTCCAAACTTGTTTAAAATTTTTTTATAGTAAAAAACTTGTCCCACTTTTTTAATTTTTTTAATATAGTTATTTTGTTCTTCAACATCTATAGCAGGAACTTTTCCATATATATGACAATACAAAGCGTGTACTCTTTGGTTATATATTATAATATCTTTTTTAATTGTTATTATTCTTAATTTTAATAAATCAATTTCTTCTAAGATTAAAGCAAGTTTTCTAATATACTCAACACTCATGTCTTTAATAGTTTTTTGTTCTTCCATTTTCACACAACAGAAAAAAGCAGAAACCAAATAGTTAAACATAAATTTATCATTCCATGAATAATAACAATCTTTAATACCCAAGACAAATCTTTAAATTTTACCATTTTGTTTTATACCTCAATGTTCAAAGAACTAAAATCAAAAGAAGTATTTAAATCTTTCTTTTGAAAAAACATTAATAATTTAAGAAAAGTTTAAATACAACCTTAGTATACTAATATATAAAATGGTGGTTATTAGACAGTCTGCAAAAAGAAAAGTTTTAACACGACAGTTTGATGGTAGAGTTTCCAGGACACCATCCAGACAAAACCAAACAAGTAGAACAGAAAGAACAACTACAACAACTACAGAAGACGTACCATGGCACGTTTACGATTTACATAATTTAACAACAGATCCAAACAATATAGTTATTAGAAATAGTGCTGGTAACATAACTCAAATTAAATCAAGACCAATAGAATATTTATCCGAGTATAACTCTTACGTTAATCCTTCTGGATCTGGCAGGTACTATAGAAACAAAAACAATTCTTATTCAAAAATAAATTATACAATAGTGAACAACAAAATAGTAAACAAAAAAATCTATGGTATAGTTAGAACTTCTGATAATAAATCTAAAAGAGAAACACACTATAAGTATGCGCCATCAGTAATGACTCACGACACATACAGATATACAGACACAGGCAGAGAAGTTAATAGCAAGGTTTGGCGATACACTACACGTAAAGGAAAAAGTTTAAGGCATGAAAGACTTATAATTAATGATCAACTAACACAACAAAGAAAACATAAAGTTACTGGTAAGTGGGCAGATGCAAAATATACACAAGCAAAGAAAGGGATAACAAAAACAATAACAATAACTAAAGGAAAGTATTTTATTAATGGTAAAATATCAACTGCAAAAGCATATAAGACAAATGCAGGTAAATGGAATGTACCAAAGATATTACCATCGTTTATATACAATATTAAAAACACACCTTACCATGCAAGTTATGTTAAACCAGGCACAGAGAAGTCTTATTTAATTCCTAAGTCTGAACAGATTAAAGTTATTAAAGATACAGGAAATAGAGTTGTTGGAATAATAGATCCAGGGTTTAAATTGGATAATAATACTTTAATTTATGGTTCTTCTTATACCGCACCGGATGGAACGTTTTTTAATTTAGCAGACATTAAAAAAATTCAAACAGATAGAATAAAGGAAAGATTTAATATAAACAATATATTAAAACAAAAAATTAAAACAATAGGTAAAAACAAAGAGTATTATTCAAAAGGAACAGATATTATATTTAAAAAAGAAATAACTTTTAAAGTAGGAAATAATATATATTTTGTGGGTTCTGTAGATGAATACATAAATACACAGCTTAGGTTTGCAACACCACAAGATAAAAAGGACTTTTCAAAAAAACTCAAAGCACACATAAGAAATACATTAATTCAAGAAAACAAACAATCAACAAGGTTTGACATATTTAATCCTTTTAAATATACAAAACAAAATAAATTTTCAAAGGAACAATTTAATCAAGCAGAATATAATAGTTTATCCTGGTATAAGAAAGCTAAATCAAATATTAAATCTGCATATAAAGAAGGCACATTGACAAAAAAAGCGACTAAAGATGTAAGGGAAATGTTTAATCCTATAATACAAGGCCTTAAAAATATTTATTCCGCACAAGGCCTTTTAATGAAATATGTTACAAAACATAAATTAAAAGATGCAGAACAAATTAAATTACAATTAAACACAGCAATATCTTTAGTATATAAAATTAAATCTAAAGGACATTTAACAAAAGAAGAAATAAATAAACTTCAACAAAGTTTTAAAGAAATTAAAGCATACTTACCAGACACAGCAGAAAGGAATAAAATTTTGAAAGAGTATAGAGGTAAGATACTCAACAAAGATACTGTTATTGTTTCTGGAATATTAGTTTCTATTCCGGCACTTATTGGAGTAATGGGTTTATTATCAGCAGCAACATTAGTAAAATTAGAAACAGTTGGTGCAGTTGTTGGTTCTGCTTTTGTTGTAGAGTCTGGGTATAGGTATGCAAAAAAACCAACAGTAGAAAACTTAGGAAATGTCATGTTTCAAGCAGCATTTGAAGTAGGAACTTTTTATAAAACATTAGGTAAAATAATAAATAGACCAATGGTAAAAAATGTAGACGAGTTTATAGATGGTGCAAGAGTATTAATTAAAGATTTAAAAATACAAAAAAAAGCAACAACATCCCCATCAGTATTAAAGAAAATTAATAAAAACATATTATATTTAGAAAGGGAAACTAAGAACGCATTAAAAGTATTAAATGATTTATATATAATAAAGGCAAGAAACATGAACCCTCTTTTAAGTTCTTCAAAATTAAAAGCCATGGCAAAGAAAGCAACAAACTTATTTCATGTTGCAGAGGAGTCCCCATCAGTAATGAAGTTGTTTAGTAAAAAAACTATTAGTAAATTAACTAACAGAGAAATATCACAATTAATAAAAACTACAATTTCAAAAAAGCAAGTAAGTAAAATATTACCTTCATTAACAAAAACAACAAATATAGATAAAGTATTAATAGATTATATAACAGATACAGGCGGAGTAGTTTATGGTGGGAAAGCTACAGAGGTTTACACTTCTAAACTTAGAAAGATATTTGGGTTTAGAAAATCTACTACAGACTTTGACGTTTTATATACAACACCTAAAAAAAACAGAGATACCTTATATAATTATTTAACAAACAGATACCCAGGTAGAAAGTTCTCATTATCTAAAGTAAAGGGTAGAGAAACTTATAGTATATCTTATCAAGGATCAAAGATAATAGATTTTTCTAAGAAAGGTAAAAACGTTAAATATGTATATAATGTAGATGGTACAAGAATAATAGCAAAATCAGAACAAGCTAAAACTTTAATTGCTGCATTTTATACAGTAGGCGACAAAAAACTTACAACAAGGTTAAAAGATTTAAAAGCATTATCTAAAGGAAAAATATCTAAATCAGATTTATTAAAAATTCAAAAACATTCAAAGAAAGTATTTAAAGTGAGAGAACCAGATTTAAGTAAAGTTTCTATAGGCAGACGTAAAGCAGGAGAGTTTTATTTTTATTCAGACTTTAAAGCTGCATTAGGTTATGCAAAAGGTAAACCTTACTCTATAATAGAAATTGTTGGTATTAAAGCAAAAGATAAAATTAAATTTTCTAAATCGTTAATTGCTAGAATGAAACAATCTGAAAGAGGAACATTAAACCTTAAACAAATATCAAAACTTAGATCAGACTTAAATAAATTTATTCAAAGTAAGCCAGGTAAATTCAGCCCAGGAGTGAGAGCATTAGCACAAGGTAGAGGAGAAAGTGAAATTATTAATAATGTAGGGGACATGTTTAAATTAATAAATACATATAAAGTATATGATCCAGAGTTTGGTAAATTTATGGATGTTGCTAGAGTTACTTTAATGGGTAACGACAATATTAAAACACGTAATGCAATTATGAGATTTTGGAACGCCTGGAAGAAAAATCCACTAACTAGATTAAAATATAAATTAAATCCAACAGACTTTTTAGAACTTAAAAGATTTAAAAAAATAAAAGCAAATAGTAAAATAACAGCAACTCTGTTAGACAAAATAAAAGATTTTTTTATTAGGATGGCTAATAAAATTAAAAGATTTAAAATAAGTAAAATATATAATAAAATGCCTCAATCAGAAATAAATAAAGAAATAGTTAGATTAAAGAAAGTATTAAAAAATATAAAAAAAACAAAAGATAAAAGAAAATTAAATCTTCAAATAAAATTTTTAAAACAAAAAATTTCAAAGCGGTCTATAAAAATAAAACCCAAAATAACTAAATTAAAAAAAAGAGTTAATACTAGAAAATATAAGAAACCAGTTAGAAGATTAAAAACTACAAAATTATCTAAGAAGAAAGTTAAAATAATTAAACCTAAAATAATTAAAAAGAAAACTGTTAAGACAAAAGCAACTACTAGAAAATATATTAAACCAACTAGAAGGTTAAAAGTTAGACCAATAATAAGGCCTAAAGCTAGAGCAAGAATAAAGCCAAAAGCTAGAGCAAAGGTTAGACCTAAAGCTAGACCTAAAGCACGACCACGATTAAGAGTTAAACCTAAAGCAAGGCCAAGAGTTAAAACTAGAGCAAAACCTAAAGCAAGGCCAAGAGTTAAAGTTAGAGCAAGACCAAAGCCAAGGCCAAGAATAATACCACGACCTAAACCTAAACCTAGACCAAGAGTTAGACCAAGACCTATACCTAGACCACGACCAGTACCAAGATTAATACCTAGACCAAGACCAGATCCAGAACTGTTTAAAAAACAAGAAAAAGTAATTAAAACAGTAATTAAAAAGAATAAGTTTATATATTTACCAGACTTATACTCTATATTATATAACGTTAAAGCAAGTAAAGCAGAGAAAGCTAAGCTACTAAAAAAGGGTGCGGTTTTTTCTGGTGTTACAATTAGAAAATTAGTATAAACAAAGGAGATAAAAAATGGAGAAGATTGAAGGTTGGAGAAAAACTGGAAACAATGTTTGGAAAAAACTAAAAACTAATAAGTGGGTTTATATCACATGGTATGGTAGCCAAGGAAATATTAAGTATGATGTAAGATTAACATTAAAAAGGAATGAAGGTGGAAAAAGTATTAAAAAGGGTTTTACATCAAAAACAAGGACTTTAGATTATGCAATCAAATATATGAAAGCACATCCGAAAGGGTAACCAGAACTAAAAAATGGATGAACTAGATAAGGCATTTGGAATAGAGCAAAAAAGCAGTACACTATCGAAAGAACCGGAAGATTACATTAAAGAAGATCCAATGAATAATATGGATAACTCTTTTAATGATAATATGATGGGAAACGAAGGAACTCCACCTATTGAGAAACACCATGACCTATTAAGAGAACTAACAAACTTCTCCGGATATATGAGAGATACTGTTAATAATTGGTTAGGTTTAGCCTGGGATGAACAAGCAGACAGTTATACTAGAAATAAATTAATTATACCAATAATGAATATGCAAGGTGCTATGTGGTGCATTGGTTTTTTAAAAACTTATACAAGAGGAAACATCATTATAACCGATATTAGTTCAGATGAATATAAGTGGATTATGGTAGATGTTATAGATACAATATGGTTAGGTATAGGTATTCATGCAGAAAGGTTTGAAATAATAAATTCTGCAGACTTATTAAGAATATGTACAGAATTACAACACGCAATCCAGTTAGTGTTATTAGGTGCAGAAGGCGGAAGATATAATAAAAATTTATTAGGTGCAACATATTCACAGAACGGATCAATTAATAATAATAATCAAGGAATTAGAGAAGAAGCTGATAAAGGATTTATTGGCAAAATTAAAAAAGGATTTTTTGGTGCTTAAACGAACATTGAGGTATAAACAAAAATGGTAGCAGTATTGGCTATAGTAGCATGGACTTTAACTATAACATTGATAGGCGGTGGCGGTTTTTATTTTATTTGGTTAAAAACTAGACCACTAAAAGAAACCTGGAAAGCTAAAATATATCAGTTAGGCGAAGGGATAAGAAGTTGTAAAAATCATGACAGTTTAAATTTACAAGATTTACGACCTTATGCTATGGATATATTAGAAAAGGTAGAAACCGGACCAGGTAAAGTAGACGTTTATTTTTTGCAAAGGTTAAGAAAAACAACTCCTGCAGTTACATCGGATTTAGTAGATTACTGGGGAATGAAAAATAAAGAGGTTCATGTATTAGTTCAAGAGTCTGGATGTACACTATTAAAAAAAGGTTTTGATAAAAAGTCCGGAGAAATAATATTCCATCCAATATCACACGACCAAATAAGTATGATAGAAAATCAAAGGGCAATCAAAAAAGAAAGGTTACAAAATAAGAAAGACGTTTTAGTTGCTATGACACCATGGATAGTGGCAGGAATTGCTATTATTGGTTTAATATCATTAGGGTATATAATGATTACAGGATTTATTGAAATATCAGAACATTTAGATGATGCGATGAAATCAGTAGCACAAACACACCAAACAACATTAGATTATAATATTAAAGTTGCAGAACTTAAACAAGGCGTTGAAATAATACCCACCACCCCAGGTATAAAACCCACCGGAAATAATACAAACTAAAAGATGAAAAGTATAAAATTAACAAGAATGTTTTTATTTATGTTAGTTTTATGTTTATTTTCTAATTTTGTTATTGCAGAAGGAGTATGTAGTTTAGACCAGGACAGTTACGCAGCAGGAGAAACAGCAACTTTTTCATGTGTTTGTAATAAAACAGCAGAGCAAAACGAGCCTGGTTATATTGTATGGCGTAACAGTTCTGGTACAATATTACAAAATACGTCTACAAACTCTAACAAATGCAAAACTATTACTTTTGGTAATTCTTTTATTTTTCCAAATCCAACTACTATAAATAATGGTAGTGCAACATTTGATACTGCAGATGCAGCATGGGCTAACGTAAACGATATAACTACTAGAAATTTTACAACTGTAGCATCAACAGTTTTGGAATGTTTAATTACTGACGTAATTGGATCATCTAACATAATATTAGGAGAAATAGCATCAGTAAAATATACAGTAGTTGATGCATCAACAATGCATCCTTTAATACACATGACTTGTGTTGCAGATGGGTATGCAGCAGACGGATCTCCTTTAGTTTTTGAACCTTCTGATACAGAAGAACATTTTAAATTTACAACATCACAAGGAGAGGTAGGTTTTTCTCATGACATGACAGAAAAGTTTTGGAAAACTAACTCACAGTATATATTTGAATTTCATTGTTTTTCATTACCATTTAATTCTACTACAGACCACGTTGCTTATGATGAATTAACTGGCGATGCAGTACCATTAAAAGCATGTACAGCACAAGCAATATTTTTAACTGGCAGTTTAGATTTAAGAGAACAAGAAAACTATAGTTTTATTATTATTTCTTTAATTGTTGCTATGATAGTTTTTAGTATTATTGGTTTTGTATTAGGTAACTTCTTTGAAGAAAAGTATAAAGAAGGTTATGCCGGTCTAAGTATGAAAATATTTGGGTATGGTATAGCATTGACAGAATTTATAATTATTATGTTTATTGTGTATGCAAACGCAAACTATTTATATTATCTAAACATTATTACTATTAATTTTTATATATTGTTAAGTTTAATTTTTGGAATAGCTATGGTATCATTGGTTTGGTTATTAATCCGGTTAGTTAGTCCAGAAGAAAAAAGAAATATAGAAAGATGAACTTTGAACATGGGATAAGAACAGATCCAGAATTTAAAAAGATTTTGGATTATGTTAGAGCAAAGTATATTATGGAAGGAAAAAAACCACCATCATATAAACAACTAACTAGAGTTATTGCGAACAAAACCAATAAGGAAGAACTGTTAAGATTATTAAAAAATGAAGTGATGTTATTGTGAGAATGAATAAAAAAGGACAACAAGTAAACTACTTTATTATAATTTTGTTTTTAGTAGGGTTTGGGTTTACTTCTATAATGTCATTATTTATTTATAATCAGTTTGTCACAGTTTATGAGTCTACAGGATATTTAACAGGCGACTCTGCACAAGATGCAATAAATGGATTTAGAAAAGGTTTAGAAATTTACGATGATATAATACTTTTAGTTGTTGCAGCATTGTTAATAGGTTTAGGGGTTACATCGTACAAGTTAAGAACCCATCCAATGTTTTTTATTGTCACACTTATAGAGGGTGCGATGTTAGGTTTTGTAAGTTATTTTTTTAATTTCATATTTATTCAGTTAGTAAGTCCGGTAGTATTTGCTACTACTATATTATCATTTCCAAAAACTATTATTATATGTACTAATTTACATTGGATAGCTTTAGCTGGAATTATTGTTGGATCAGTTACATTGTACGCAAAGAAACAAGGTGGAGAGATTAATTATGTTGAAAAGTAAAGTAAGTTTAACATTAATTGGATTATTTATATTAATAACATTAAGTAGTTTTACTTTTGGTTCTATATATGATGATAATATTGCATATTGGAGTTTTGACAATGATACTTTTTCAACAAATGAAATTGAAGATTTAACAGGTAATGGATATACTGCTGAAAATAATGGTGCAACATATACACAAGGTATTCTTGGGGATGCTTTAACATTTGATGGATCTAACGATTGGGTTAATCTCGAATATATTAATGGAACAGGAAATTATGGTGTTTTAGGAAATCAAGAAGAAATATGTATATCTTACTGGGTTAAAGATGCAGAAGAAAACAACAAGGCTTATATTTCTGATTATTGTCATGGTGATGCTGGTTGGTGTTCAGCAGGTAATATATATACTTTATTATTAATTAGAGATAGTAGCTCTGCTACAAGTATGTTGTTTGGAACAAATGATCATACAGATTGGTGGTCTACAACAGAACAAATAACTGATAGTCAATATGTTCATCATGTTTGGTCTTATGATGGAAAAAATTTATATTTTTGGGAAGATGGAATTTTAAAATCAACAGGAACATCTTTTGGTGGTACTACACATACAGGACAAGAAACTTTATTAGATATTGGAAGACATCATTCTAATGATTATTATGATTATCAAACAATAAGTGCTATTGATGAATTATCACTTTATAGAAAAAATTGTACTCCTTCAGATATTAGTGAATTATATCAAACAGGAACAGGATATAATCCTTATCCAATACCAGCAGAAACAATAACTATAACTTTAAACTCTCCTGCAAATGACACTTACTCTGATGTTGTATTAAATGCAAATTATACTTATGAAAATAGTTTAGGAGAGAATGGAACTTGTCTTTTATATGTTAATGGGGTAAATATTATAAGCCAAAATAATACTGATGTTTTAAATGGATCTACTCAAACTATATTATCTACTATGTCGGAAGGAGAACATACATGGTACATAAATTGTACAAGTGATAATGTTACTGCAACTGTTTCAGATACAAGAACTTACATTTATGATGTTAGCACTCCGGTAATTGTTACAAACTTTGTTAATGGATCAGTTGGTTATGATGTTAATATTACAGGACAGTTTAATTTTACTGATAATGTGTTGTTACACAGTTTAAATGTTTCTATTGATGGAACTACTTTTTATAATATTACAGGAATTAATAATGATACTTACCAGTATAACTTTAGTGCAGACATATTAAACGATTATGGAATAGGTAAACATATTTTAAGTGTTGAAGTTGCAGATGGTCACACAGCTAAAAAGTTAATTGATGCAGATGCTTACAATGCTAATAATGGAATTTTTAATGATAGAGTTGAATACAATTTTAAAAACCCTTACAAAAACTTAGATTTAAAAATAGCAAACAAAGATAAATCTGTTTTTGACAAGTGGAGTGTAATAAAAAAGGTTGACAGGTATAGTGAAGTTTTTGAACCAAACACACCATCAGACAGTTATACTTTATTAATACAATCAACAGAAAAAATATTTATTGTAGACGATAAACAAGGCAGGTATGGTGGTACGTGGTTAATTGTTGATAATCATTGGAAAGATTTTGTAGTTAAAGACAGGCCAAACGTAAAACCAACATTTAACCGGATAGATGATTTTAATATTGAAGTTACTTTAAATGGTTTAGGCGGTTTAGAAGTTATTGAGTTTGAAAGTACAGGAGATTTAAATATTTTAGAAAAAAATTATACTATGTATGGTATTAATTTTACAGAAACGTATACAAGTTATTTAGTTGATGGGTTTAGTTCTGCTTATAGTTTAGTTGGAAATACTGGGGATTTATTATTAACTAGTTTAGTTGTACAATTAACAGCTAATGCAACAACTAATACAGCAACACAGAGTTATTTAAATACTTCTGGTTTTGGTGCAACAAAAAGTTTAACTTTTGAAAGTGATACAACACAAGTTATACCGCATAACTGGACTATTACAGGTGCAGCAACAGACGTGCCAAGTTTTAGTTTTACAACAACAACACAAAACCAAACTTTATACAATATTCAATTAGCAATATGTAACGCATCAATTAATAATACTATAATTAATTTTACTTATTATAATGAAGTTACTAAAGCATCTATCAATATTACAAACACTTTTAATTTATATTTTGATGATGGTATTGTTGTTCATAATTTATCTGGAACTTTAGTTAATAATGCAACAGACTCAATATGTACTAACTTAGATCCAAGTGTTTTATCTTTTGGTTGGAGTATGTATGGAGAAATGATTTTGGAAAAAACTGATTATATTACTAAAGTTTATACTATTCCATCCGGCGAACCTATTAGTGTATCTAATAATAATCCACCAAATTTAGATTTATTTATGATAGCAGTAAATGACTCAACAACTATTCAGTTTAAGTGGATGACTACACAGTTTGTGGATGTTGATGGTACAATGAAAATATACGAATGTGTAGGGGATGGTACAAGAATATTAGTAGATAGTGTCCCTATTATTAATGGAGTTTGTTATGGTAATTTACAACTATTAACTCAATCATATTCTTATGATGTTGTTAGTGAAGATATATTATATTATGACATTGATAGTTTTTCTAAATGTCATATTGAGTCTGCAACTGAAAGAACTTATTATATTACTTTGTCTGGGATTACTATTGATGACATTGTTGGACTTAACACTTTATCTTGTAAACTTACAAAAAATAATGATACATCAGTAAAAATGGTATGGGAAAGTAACTCTGGTGCGGATGGTTATGTTAATGGTTGTATTAAACAAACAGTCACAACAATACAAGGATCATCTACTTTTTATGAAAACTGTTCAGTTGAAAGTGATGGTTACAGTAAAATATTTGATTTAAGTATTGATGATAATGTTTATAATGTACAAGCTACAGTACAACAAGATGGTAACGTTGCTCAATGTGATGGTCTTGTAACCTTTTCTCCCACTACTAACGCACAAAGTGCCTGGGGAATAACTGGATTATTAGCAACATTTTTTATAGTTGCTTTTGTTTTGTTAGTATTTGCAGGAGAAGGAGAATTAATGTTAGGTTCTGCATCAGTAGGGTTAATAGTTGCTTTAATATTGGGAATGTTATATTTACCATGGATGACAGTAGCATCTATGTTAGCTTTTATAGCAATAATAATAGTTATAGGAAGGTACTCTAGGAAAAAATGAAATTATTAAGACATGCAGTTGCAGGATTAGTATTGTTTGGGTTACTTATGGTAATCTATGTTAATGTTTATAACTCTACTGCGGAAACTTATGGGTTTGAAGATAACATTAGTAGAAAGTCTGTTACTATAAATGGAACTACTGTTAATGGAACTATTGCTGAACAGTTTGAAAGGTTAAACCTTAAACGTGGTGTAGAGTCTATTAACGAAAATTTAAATAAAATTAAAACTCCAACTGGTTCAGAGTTCGACCAACAAACTGGTATCACTTTAGGTGCTATTGACGTTTTAAAAGTTGGTGCAGGGTTAGTAGTTGGTGCTGGAACTGTTATTATTGGAATTGCTACAGCCCCTTTTGAAATAATTAACATTTTAAATATATATTATGGTTCGGTTTTCCCTCAATATATAGGGACTTATTTGGCTTTAATTGTGGTTTGTTACGTTGCATTTATATTGTTATCAAGATACATGAAAGAGGATATTTAACAAAATGGTAGGAATAACTAACATGACTAATGTGTCTATGACAGACATTAACGAAATTATTAACGTGAGTTCTCTACCAGAATTTTTTATTAAAGTTAATACTGATGTTTATGGTGGTTGGTTTTTCTTTATTATGTTAGCTTTAATGTGGTTCATTTTATTTTATGCATCAATGAGCAAATCAGACCAAATAATGCAAAATGCCATGTATTCCGGTGCAGCAATAACTCTTTTAACTTTTGTTTTAAGAGGGATTTATATTGTTAGAGAGGGTGCTATTCAAGGTATGCTTACAGACTTTCAATTATGGATTTTTCCTATAGTGACTGCATTAATAGCTGTATTTGTATGGGCAACTAAAGATTAATTTTTTTTGTTGTTATGGTTACAAGCATTTAAATACTATTTTCTCTTTTTTTTATTAAAAAGCTAGTAACTTACTACTGGAAGTATTACAAAATGAGTGATGAAGGATTAAAAGGTATGTCAAGTGCAGCTATTGCAACTGTGACATTAGCAGCAGTATCATTAACTGGTATTGCAGTTTTAACAGGGTTCAAAGACTCTGGTAGTGTAGACAATACTACAGCAGACAAATTTATTTCAGGATTAGCTGTTTTCGGGACATTTATGACTGTTATAACATTAGCTCTTGTTGGAAAAATTGTTATTGGTATCTTTAAAAAAGGTTACTAAGTAAAGACAGCTCTTTAATTAGAGCTAATTTTTTTATTAAAACTATATAAAATGGAAGGACTAAAAAACGCAGGATTAGCAGCAATAATGTTAGTATTATTGGGTGCTATAACGTTGGTTGGTATGGCCGTTGTTGATAATTTTGGGTATGTTGTAAGGACTGATACTTCTGCAACAGATGTAGCATTAACTGCTGTAGCTATTGATACTGCTAAAGCTGTTGGTGCAACAGGAACTTATCCATATTTGCAAACAATGACACCTTGTTATAATGCAACAAACTCAACAGATATTTTAACATCTGACATGTATGTTGTAGCAGAAGGAGATAAAAATGGCGGTTCATTTACACTTCAAACTGCAGGGTTAGCTTATAACGCAACGAATATCAACTGTACTATATCTTATCTGGAAGACTCAACTGGATCTGATAGTGCAACATCGTTTATAACTGGATTAACTGTATTTGCAACATTTTCGTCAGTAATTGCTTTAGCAATAATTGGGATGCTTGTTATAAATATATTTAAGAAAGACGGATACTAATTTTTTTATTTTTTTTTATTTTTTGAAAAAGGGTAGGGACTAAAAAATGTATGTGATAATTAAAAATAAATCTTCAAAAAAATATAATGCAGCTATACCGGTTAAAAAGGGTGTTAGTCTTGCAAAACTTAAAAACTCACTTTCTAAAAGAATTAAAGGAAACTTATCTTATAAAATTGTAACAGAAACTCAACTTAAAAATCTTATTTTGGCACAAAGGCCTAGAATGAAAATTAAAAATAAAACTGTAAAGAGGAAAAAATGAAAGTCACAAGATATATGATTAGAGCAAATGAAAATTATGGTAAAGGGCGTAGAATTATTAAAGAATTTAAAACAAAGGCAGAGGCAAAATCTTATATTAAAAAATTAACAGCTAAAGGAAAAATAAACTCCTATGGGATAAGATTAACTAGTTTTAGAAATGCTCAATCTGGTGTAGGTATAAAAAACCCTAGAATTGTTAAAAGAAATGTATTGAGGTAATCCAAAAATGAAAATTAAAAATAAAACTGTAAAGAGGAAGAAGTAAAATGACAGATAACATACCATCTCCAAGAAAATTAATAAATGGGAAAATGTATAATAAAATGGGTACTTATAAAAGAAAAGCAGATGCTCAAAAAAGAGTTAAATTTTATAAAAAAGTAGAATTTTCTGTACGATTAATTAAATTCCCATCTAATAAAACACATAAATATGCAATTTATGCTATATAAAGAACTGTAAAGAGGAAAAAATGAAAAAGATTAACGCAAAAATAAAATCACTAGATATAAAAGAGAAAAAGTTATATTATAAATATATAAAAGTCATTAGTAAAATTATTAAAAATATTGGTTATACTACTATTGCTAAACAGATACTAGGAATGAGAGCAAAAGAAATAGAGAAAAATGTTAATTGGGTTATAGATAAAACTATTAAAGTTGGTAAAGGATGTGAATATTTAACTAATCCTATAACTAGAGTAAGAACTAAAAATCCTAGAAGACCTTTATTTTTAAAAGCTAAAGTTATGTTAAAGAAGGCTATTCTTGTATTAAAAAGATTAGAAAAAAATATAAAATAATATTGCTCAATGCCTTAAATGTTCGACCTCTGCCATTGCTCTAAATGGTAGGGGTTTTTTTTATTTAATTAATGTATAATTTACTTTAAATGCTGTAACGTACTGATTAATAATTAAATCATTACATAAATTCTGATAATATAATGATGCAATTAACCATCCGGTACAAAAACATAATAAAATAATAAAAAACCAAATCCAGTCATGTTTAATGCAATCTAATAAACTAAATTGTTTTAATTTTTGGATTTTTCGTTTTAAATCTATTTCTCCTTTCCAACATTGTTTAATAAATATTAAGTCTGTTTTAATATCATTAATAATAAATTTAATCAGATTTTTCAAATTCTCCTCTTTCTTCTGCCAATATTTCTTTAACACGTTTTTTAATTGTGTTATCCCATTCGTTTAGACGTTCAATTAGTCTGTCTTGTATAGCTATCTGGTTCTCTGCGGACTTAGTAAGTATTTGTTCAGAAACTTTGTTAAAAACCTCTACAGTAAGCCGTTCTCTAATCTGTGTATACATTTCTTCTACTTTTTTTGTTTGAAACATTTTAAATATCGTTGTCTAGGTCTGCTATTGTTGCAGGTTTGTTTGCTATTTTTGCAGTAACTTCTTTTATTACCGGAACTGGTCTTGTTTTTGTAACTTCCTTTATTACCGGTTCAGATTCTGGTTCATAATCGTCTGATGGTTCTTCATCAAAGTCTGAAAATTCATCATCTTCTTCCGAATATTCCTCTGTTACCTCTGCAAGAGTTTCTTTATACTTTTCCTTTGTTAATTCATTTAATAGTAAGTATTGTTCAGTTGGTGCTAATTCAGTTTTTTTTTCTAAAAACATTAAAACTTTTTCTTTTGCCTCATTAAATTCCATTAAAACCACCCTTTTGATTTTGGTTTTTGTCTTAATTTTGCATCATTAACATTTTTATTCAGAACAGTTATAAAGTCTGAATATTGTCCTTTTAAGCTCATGTCAATTCCTCTATTATCTGCAACAGCATCATTAATTTCTTTAATCCATGCTTTGTTTAGATCTGCTATTACATTTGTTATATCTTCTCTTAGTTTTTCCATTTTCTTTTTTATCTCCTTATTTTTCTTTCTTTTCTATTTCTTGTTTAATATATTTTAATTCAAACATGTTATCGAATGAATTTATTAAATTAATTAATATATTTATTATTATTGAAAAAATATAAAAATTTGCAAATATTAAAATAAGTTTAAATTCTGGTGTGATGTCTGATGTTTTAAGTATATGATTAAATAAATATAAAGTATTAGCAAAAGGTGGAATAAATTTAAAACCTATTAAAAATAATGATGACAATAAAACATATTTTAAAGTAAAATAATAAAAGTATTTATTTCTATAAAAACCTTTTTTTAAATTTCTTATTTCGTTTTTAAATTCTTTTAATGACATTTTCATTTTTATCCTTCATTTTTTATTTCCATTTTTCGCTTTACTAATTCTATACTTTTTATCATTTAATGTTATTGTATAATAATTATTAAATTTTTCTATTTGGTTAAATTCAATAATAACTTTAAAATCTTTATCTAAATAAGCATAATTATTGTTATTTAATTTAACATATAAAACATCTTTATTAAATATTTTTTCCATTCCATATATATCTTTATACTCACAAATAATATTTAAATTTTTATCTATATATGCTTTATTATTATTATTTAATTTAACATATAAAACATTTTTATTAAATAGTTTTTCCATTTCATATATATATTTATATTCACAAATAATATTTAAATCTTTATCTAAATAAGCATTATTACCATTATTTAATTTAACATATAAAACATCTTTATTAAACATTTTTTCCATTCCATAGATAGCTTTATATTCACAAATAACATTTAAATTTTTATCTAAATAAGCATTATTACCATTAT
>Ga0207997_1000355_pt1 | contig 23149 bp, 34 predicted proteins | sample AntAceMetag02UKN_FD_184777 | JGI IMG/M metagenome (GOLD analysis project Ga0207997, IMG submission 184777) | Saline lake microbial communities from Ace Lake, Antarctica - Antarctic Ace Lake Metagenome 02UKN (SPAdes) (version 2) | ecosystem: Environmental > Aquatic > Non-marine Saline and... | reverse complement strand
TACTCTCATGACGACGCCTCCTGGACATTATGAGTCCCAACCTTTTTGGAGACATACCTCGACTCCAGCGATGAATCGTCATTCCCCGCATTGCTACCACTGAGTGCAGAAGCATATTTAGGTTGAGAGTTCGCAATTTTGATATTAATCGTCTTGCATTTTTCTTTTAATTTATCTCTTGAAGTTCTTATTCGTTTTAAATCTCTTTGAAGATTTTGAAATCCATTAAACAATCTTGCGTAATAAGATTTAGGTAATAAAACATATCCTTCTTTGTTTGCTATTTCAGTTAGTTGTTTTAGTAGTTGTTTTTCATCCATTGCAAATTTCATTTAATATCCCCATAATTCTTCTAATAAATCTTTTTGTTTAATCTTTATTTCTTTATCTGAATTTCCTTTTGACTTCATTAAATCTCTGACTCTTTTTTGTTCGTTTATTAAATTCTTAATTCTTTCTGTTGCTTCATTAAACTTTAATCCTTGTTTTATTAAACTTCTTAACAGAGTCTTTTTTTCTTCAAAAGTTAAATACGCTTCAGACTTCTCTCTTGGTTTTGCGAATGTTGAACCTTTAATATCAGGGGTGTATCCTTTATCTTTTCTATATGCTTTTGGGATATATTCTTTGGATTTAAATTCTCTTACTTTATGACCCACTCTTTTTTCATAAGATTTTCTTGCGTAACCTCTTTCTCTACTTATTTTATTTTTTAAATCCATTAAATCTCTTTTAACTCCTGGTTGGTTCATTGTTTCTTCTCGGTGTTTTTTTCTTATCTCACTCGCACAATTTTTACAATATCTTTTATCCCTTATTTTTTTAAGGTCTCTAAATCTTTCTTGTTTTTCTCCACATTTATCACACTCTAATTGTTTCATATATTTTCTTTTTTTAGATTTTTAATTGCAAGGTAAGCTGCGTATTGATTTTTCATATTTTTAATATCTTCTTTTGAATAACCTTTTGCTATTAATAACCCAAAAGTCTTTTTTGTTATCTTTTGATTCTTCCAACGTTTTAATTGTTCGTCTGTTGGTTTGAAAGAATTGCCAGGAGAACTACCATCTCGTTTATTGCTCGTAGACTTTAAGGCGTATGGGATAGCCGTTTCATTCTCCTGACTGTAATAAAGAAATGAAATCCATTGATTTGTTATTTTATCTTGATGAATTTGAGTCGCAAAAGAATTTAAATTATTGGATTCCTCTTCGGAAAGTCTTGCAATTTCTTCAGGGGTCTTTGCCCTTAGTGTTTTAATCTTTAATTGTTTCATATTTATTCTAAGATATTCTTCTTTAAGTATATGTGTATTAATTTTTAAGTAATGAATTTCTTCTTTTCTTTTTATGATAACAATAATTACAGAGTTTTGATTTGTTTTCTTCTCTTATAATTTTTTTACAGACACTACATCTATTAGGTCTTTTTAATTTCATATTCTTCAATCTCTTTTTTAATCCCTTTAACTACATATTCTAAAACTAATCCTTCATTGTATTTGTAAAATTCTAATCCTTCTTCTTCAATTCTTTTTAATATGAATCTTAATCTTTCTAATTCTTTTTGGTTAAATGTTTTTTCTTGCATTGTTTAAATTAAAAGAAATCACTAATCCTTTTTTGGTTTTTTAATTCTAATTGTAAATTCTGCTTGTCTCTTTTTAATCCTTTTATTGTTCTTGATAAACCTTTGACTTCTCTTCCTAGAATTTTGATTGCGTTTATATGAGAATTCATATTCTCTGCGAACATTGTTTGGTTTTGTGTTACTTGATTAATCATCTCTAAAGTTTTAGAAGGAGTTAATTCCCAATTCATTCTTTCGTGTTCTTGGAAGAACTTTTTGTCTGCATTGTTTATATCCAGTGGGTCTATTCCTTCAAACTCTTTAAGTCCTATATCATCTTCTTTTGAATCATCAACCCAGAGAATACTTTTGTTTCCTTTGTTTTTTATATCAAGTTTTCTTCCTTTGTCTAATAACCACTCTGCGAATTTGTTAAAGATTAAACCATAATGTTCTCTGAATATTTCTATTCCATACAGCCCTTGAAAGCCGAATTTCTGCTTTAGATATGAAACAATAGTGTCAATGTCCTTTAAAGCCCTAAACTTTGAATGTAGAGCGTCCTGTGAGTAATAGGAGGCATTTGAGTAGATGGTTAGGGATTCTTTGTTAATCCAGATAGTATTTTTCTTATAAATAAAACTTATTGAACCAAATGATAGTATTTTTGGTTTTCTTTTTTGGTCTTTGATTAAAAATTCTTTGACTAATGGTTTTTCTTTTAGATTTGATTCGCTTGGGAATAAGACTTTAAAATTAAATGCGTGACCTCTTTTGTTTAACTTTTTTGATATGGGGATTCGAGTTACCCTAGGGTGATTTGATGAACTTGGTAATATTTCTATTTGATACTTTCCTTTTCTTTGAATAAATCCCAAATCTTCTAATTGTCGAAGACGATTTGATAAACAAGTAGTAGAAATATCTAACTTTTTTCTTATCTGTTTCTTTGTGAATTCTGATTTTAAAAGTTTAAAAATATAGTCAAGTTCATCTCTTTTCATCATAGGTTAAATATGAACTTCTTTAAATAAGTTTATAATAACTAAATAAAGGTAACAAATGTAAATTAGTTAATTATTTAAACTATGTTCACTTCTGAATAATAACATAATCAGGGGGAAGTCGGGAAGATTTGCCTAACCTTACGGGGGCTAAACAACAAACATCCCCTAAACTTCTCCTTGGTTGGCTATTTTGAATAACTTTCTGTCTTTGAATTCTTGTAACTTTCCTTCGTTGTATCTAGAGGTTGGAGTCAGGTATCCGCAGACACGAGAATAAATTTCCGTCTTTGTCCGTTTCATTACCTTCTAAATACAGTTCCCTTTAAATAAATTTCTTACAATTAAAAAGGGGTAACTAGAAATAAGAATTAATCAAAAGTCTTATTCTATTATCACAAGAACTTTCTTTTATTTTGTAACTATTACTGTTTACTCTCTCTAATAAATCCAACTCAATTAGTTCTTCTATTAGATGTTTTATTATGAATCTTGGATAACCCCCACCTCTTACTACAACTCTTCTTATTACCTCTTTTAAATATTTGGTATTAGTGAAATTTGTTTTATTTTTTTCTTTTATTTTTAAATGAAGGTAGGCATATAAAATTGGTATTTTTTTAATATTATCCTCCAAGATTGTTTACTTCTGTAATTGTCCCAGATTCATCTATCCTTAAAGAAAAAACTTCGTCTAATGTAGGTAGTTGTCCTGGATGTTGTTGAATCCAATAATCTCTTAATTTATTATAAGTTAAACAAGCATCTTCAAAGTTTGCTTCATTTGTTTTCATAGATTTCATTTGAAGATAATACATACTTCCGAGAATTAGAATTGCTATAGTTACTAATGTCAAGGGGTCTTTGAATAGATTATATTTAGTTTTTATTACATTCCCTTTTTTATCTACTCTATAAATAAAACTTGATTCCCTATTTATCTTAGTAATAATTTCACTCATAGTTAATTGACTTATAAATATTTAATTCTTCTTCGGAATTCTCTCTCCCATCTTTCCATTCTTGTATTTTCTTCCAGGCTTTTCCTAATGGTTCTCTAAAAGGATATAAAACAATAAAAACTATGAAAATTGCAACTGCTATAGGAATCACAAAATTTAATATAGAATCAAGACTCATCTGGTTATTAATTCTCCTCCAAATAATTCTGAATGTAAATCATTTAATTCCATCTTTCTAATTTTATTCTCCCATAATCTAATAACTCTAAATCCTGCTTCTTCAAGTTGAGCAGTTCTTTCGTAATCAAGACATCTTTGAATTTTAATCCCTTGAGATATTTTATTTGCAATTCCTTTTGGTTTTTTAATTTTTTTAAAACAATATTTACATAATTTTTCTTTTTCTACCATTATATTCTTTCCTCTTTTTGAAGTATCGAACCATTTTTTAAACAATCTTTTTTACAAATCTCTGCTAATCTTTCTTGGATTCCTTTGTCCCCTTGTTTAATAGCATCGTCGTATTCTTTTTGTTCTTCTTTAGTAAGTTCAAATTGTTTTATTAAATTAGAGTCTATTCTATTCCTACTTGTTAGAATCATTTTACAAACTCTTTTATCTTTAGGAATCATTTGAATTGGATTTGCTCCGACTTTTCTATCCCTATAGAATACCTTCTTTCCTTTTATAATTATCTCATAAATTTCACGATTTAATATATATACTTGCTTAATCATTCTTCACACCCCACCCTAAATATTGTTTTCTTATCTTTTAGTTCAATTGCTAATTTACATAATTCTCTTGTGTCCTCACTAAATCCATCTGTTGAACTCCATAAAGTTTTAAACTCGCATTGAATCCATGAGCAATAACAAAAGTCTGGTCTATTCTCACAGAAGTCTTTATATTTTTGATATTCCTCACGTTCTTCTTGGAGCATAAAAGAAACCCCAAATACTAAAAACACAAGTGCTACTAGGATTACCATACTGAATATTATTCCTGCTTTTTTGTTTTTCATTCTTTTCTCCTAAGTAAGACTAACCTTAAAAAAATAAAGGTTAAAAAAATTAATTATATACACTCTCAACGAAGTTTTGTATCATAAAGTATTGATACCCAATTAATAATATCTTAATCACTAAAGCATATAAGACATTTCCATTAATCTCCCAAGGTAGTATTGCTAATAATAAGGAAGGAAAAATTAATGTTAAGAAAGTTAAATTCTTTCTTTTTGTATCATGGGTTACTTCTTTTTGTTCTTTCATTTTAAATATTTCTTAATTTAAACAGACTTGATTCAATATTTGTCATTCGGTCTTCGTGTGACCTTATTCCTGCGACAATTTGTTGAAGTAATTCATCTTTCTGTTCGTCAGTTAATTTTGGTGTCTCTGTTGTCTCTTGGGTCTCTGTTTCTTTTGTTTTCTTAGTTGTCTTCTTTTCTTTTTTCTTTGTTTCTTTCTTTGTTTCTTCTTCTGGTTCTTCGTCATCAATTACTTCAGAATCTTCTTCGTCAAATTCTTCGTCTTCTTCTTCGTCAAATTCTTCTTCTTTTTGTTCTTTCATTTTAATCCTCCTTTCAATTTTTTTAAGTGGTATTTTATTATCTGCTTCTTCAAAAGCTTTTTCTATTAAATCGTCTGGGTATTTTTTTTCTAAGAACTTTTTTATTATCTCTTCATCTTCCCATCTTAAATTTCTTGCTTCTTCTATGTAATTAACTAAGAGTGGTAACTCTTGGGGGATTTCTTTTTTCTTTTTTCTTTTAAATATGTTCATTTTCTTTTCCTCGATTATAAAATCCTTTCAAAAAATAAAAAGGATTGTTTAAATTTTACTTCTTTGGTTTTACTTGTTCTTCAAGTCCTGCAACCTTTTTTTTCATTTCGTCTTCTACAATATAAGTTAAAGACTTTTGATAAAGTTTCGCTTTCTTATCTGCTTGAGTGAACTCTTTAATCTCTTCATCTAAATTAACTTTGTCTTCTTCTGCAAGTTGTTTAATCTTTCCTACAACCCACATATCAGTTAAGAATCTTTTATATCTCTCACTTTTAGTTCCAGTTACTAATGTATATATGGACATTCCCATTAACAAGAAAAATATAGATACAAAGATAGCAAGAATCAAAGATGGAATCATCATATTAAAGCTATCATAACTATATCTAATATATCCTCCGATACCTGAAAGGTCTACGTTTGCTAAATTATCTAACATTTTTTATCCTCCTTTTGTGATTTAGTTAAAATATTTAATTCAACTTCGTTTATCAATTCGTTTAATTCTTTATTAATTCTTTTTGCTTCTTCTAATTTCATTAAAAGTCTTTCACTTGGTTTGTATAATCCCATTGCTTTTTTAAAAGAGTAGTATTGAAGGTAAGTCATTGAAAGATTAGCGAACATCATTAAGAAAAGTCCTACCCCTCCTATTCCTGTGAGTAGTTTAAGCCATAGGGAGCTTTGTGAGAAGAAAATAATATAAATTGGCATAATGATACTAGTTATTAATAAAATGCTTAGACCTGCTAGTGTGGCTTCCATCTGAGTTCGTTGAGATGGTCTTTTGAGTATTTGAGTTATTATTCCCATTAATATCCCCTCATTTTTGGGACTCTTCTCATTGGTCCGCCAGTTGATTTAGTTTCAGTTTTTTTAATATGTCTTGGACCTTTTTTTGTTACAATTAAACTTTGGGAGTCTATTCCGATTGTCCCTTGGTCTAATAGATTACTTTTTGAATCCCATTTAGGTGCTATGCCAAATTGAACACATCCGTTTATGAATTCTGTTTTGTCCATAGCAATTCCTTTAACTCCAGTGTACTTACATTTTACTTCATCACCTAATAATATTTCTTCCATTATTCACTTCCCTCCGATTCGCCATCCCATAAAAACAACCCACCAAAATATCCCCCTGCTAACCATCCAAGTAAACTCACAACTACTAGAACTTTTAAGTTATCAAATAATACATCCATTATAATAAAAGCAATCATAGAACCAGCCATACAACCAATAAAACTAAATTTAATATCAAGTATATCATTCGCTATTATTTTTCTAAATACTAATCCCCCTAATGCAAATCCTGCTCCAAAGATTAGAGTTAGCATATTTATTAATCCGTCTGTTCCAAATAGTTGCATTATTTCTCCTTCTTCTTTCTTAGTAATTTAGTTTCACAAATAGGACATCTTTTATATCTCTCCATTTTATCTGAACCATAACAAGAACCACAAGCATTACAGATATAAACATACTTATAGAATTTTAATAAATCTCTTGATTCTTTCTCTTGGGTATTATTAAGAAGTCTTAACTCAGGCTCTCTTTTCATTCTTTTATTATGAAAAGTTATTATTTAAACTTGTGTATTCATTTAATAGTTACTACAAAAAAGAACTAAGGTCTTCAAAAATTAAAAGACCAAATTAAAAATAAATTGTTTAAGATGTTTAATCATCTTCTTTTTTTCCAAACAATAAGTAGACTACTAATGCTGCTGCAATTAAAATTGCTACTGCGTAAAGTCCTACGTTAACATTCAATACATCTCTTCCCCAAGACGAGCTTACATAATTATCTCCACAATATGTATAAGTAATCAACACATCATCACCCATAGAAGTCAAATTTGTAGAAGTCGTGTTAAGCATTCTAATTGTTCCTGTTGAAGCGGTCACTGAGTAATCGGTATCTAATGTTAATGTTAGTGTTCCTGTGTCGTTTTCAACTACAACTGATGTTAACGGACAATCTTCTTGTTTCCACGAGGTAGGTGCGTATGTCACTGTTATATTACAATCTTCATCTCCTTGACTACTGTTTACTTGTCCTGCTTGATAACAACCGATAGTTGTCAAGTTATAAGCTTCGTCAGTCACTACTGTTTTCTGTGTATTCACTGCTGTTTGGTCTGCTATAGAGGTTATAAAAACTGCAGCAAGTATTAGTAAAACTGCTGTAGAAATTACAATCTTCATAGTATTTTTCTCTGGCATTTATTTTTCACCTCCTTTTAACTTATTTTTGAATTTCATCTTTATCAAATACTCCTTTTAGTAATACTATTGCTGAACCTAGGACTATTAAACACACAAACCCTGCTATTATTTTTAAGATAGAAACATGAAATCCATAGCCTTCGTGGTAATCCCAAGTTACTTTTAATTCACTCCAAGTATAATCACTATTCACTATCGTAAACAAACCTGTCGCAGTATCTATAGTATAGTCTGTTAAAGTTGTTAGGGTTTTTAATATTCCATCTGTTGACCATGTTGCTCCTGTTATTGTTCCATGGTTTGCATTTCCTGAAGTGTCGTAAGCAATTGTTCCTTGATTTTCATCAAAATCTAATTTTAATGAGTTATTTCTTAACGGGTCTAAAATCAAAATAAAATTTTCTAATGTAGTATCATTTCTACATTTTGTTCTTCTCATAGTATCATCACCAGATATATTAGTTTGAAAATTTATTGAATGACTTTTTGTGATAGTCGGCAATATATTTAATTCAGAACCTAAACAATAAACATATCCTGCATCCCTACATTCCTCATCAGTTGTCATATTCCTACTACTCAAAGGATAAATAAAAGTTATTGGATTAACACTCAAATTTCCAACTATTTCATCATAAACCAAATTAAAATCTTCTATCCTTTCAGAAACACTATAATCATTAACATAATCTGAATGAACTGTAGAATGACCCGCCATCTCCCAACCCTTATCTTTTAATTCTTTTAACATAGTCCAATTTATATCAGTACCTACTGTTAACCTATGTGTTACTATTCCTGCAACTCCAACAAACCCATAAGAATCCATAATTGGAGTAGCATTTGTATATACACTTCTTGAACCATTATTATCTAAATCGAAGGTTAATATAATTGGTTTTTCAGGCATAATATAATTTCCATCCCTCCAATTACTATAATCCTCAAATGTAATAGTTGAAAATCCTGAACTATTTAAATAAGCCATCTGATTAGTAAAATTTTCTAATGAAACATCAGCACTCTTATGATTATCATAACCCATCCCCACAGAATGATATAAAATTATAAAAATATCTTTTTTATTATTTCTGGATTTGATACTTGAATTAAATATATCTGTTATTTGATAGGGAAGCAAATTATTTTTATAAAATTTTACTTCATCCATAGAACCATTAAATTTCAATGAATCTGCAATTCTTTGCCCAATTAACAAATCAATACTAGAATTAAATGTTTCATTATTTATACTTAAAGTATCTCCATCACAAAAAACACCATTCTTATAATATTGAACATTACTCTCATTTCTAACAACTGCAAAGTGCGTCCAAACATCATTTTCTGTAAAACCACAATTTAACCCACTTGCCTTATCTTCACCAACAGAACCATCAGCAGAAAAAGTAACTCCAATTTCATTAGTATCTACTGCAAATATCCTATAAGACCTTTGGTTACCACTAGTTTGATATTTATCAAAAAATCCACCACCTACAACATAACTATTTTGAACACCCCACCAAGAAATTGTAAATGTTTTATTTAAATCTAAAGAACTATCATCTTCGATAGTTATCTTACTATCTTCAAAATCCAACCAAGTCTGATTATTCGCTTTTACTTCAGAAGAGGTAATCCCTTCACCTATGGGAGTTAATGTATCTGTTGAAGAAGTAAGGATTGTTTGAGTTGAATCTACATTATTATAAACTTCATCTGATTCAGAAACTTGTCCTATGTAAGTAGCCAATGCTCCAAATAAAATAACTGCAAGTAAGATTGTCATTCCTCTTACAATCATGCTTGATTTATTTAACTCCATTAATCTAATTCTCCGACTAATTTAGCTGATGGGACTAATAACGCTGTTCCTATTGTTAAATCTACCATTCCTTTTACTAGTTTTTTTGAATTATCCATAGGTCCTTTTCCTTTACCGTATCCCAGTCCTCTTCCTTGTCCCTTTGACCTAATCTTTGAACCAGGGCATATATCTTTTACCATTTTTGCAGACCTTCCGACTAAAGCTAATGCTCCAACTCCAACTGCTGTTCCTGCTACACTTTTTGTTAAACTCATTTTTTTACCTCCATATTTAGTTCCAAAAAGATTGTGGGATTCCTCGCACAACCTTTTTCCTCCCGAATAATCCCCAATCAGTATCTACTGTTGGTTGTCTTCTCCAAATTGGTCTTACTGCTTGAGAAGGATAATTACTTGGCATTTGTTGTGGCATTGGTCTTTGATTTTGTGATTGTTGCATTTGTTGTTGAATAAATAATTGTCTTTGTTGTTCAGGGGTTAGATTTGGATTAATTCTTTGAGGTTGAACTTGTTGAACTCCCACACTTTGAAGTTGTCTTGTGTCTACTATTTGCTTAGCTTGTTCTGGGGGGATTCCCCTTTTACCTAGTTCTTGAACTTGTTGAATGTCTCTTAATCTAGCAGACTGTTCTGCTTGTCTTCTTAATTCTTTAACTCTTTTATAATAAACCGTCGCAGGTATTGGTTGTCCTGATTGTGGGTCTTTGTGTTTATAATCGCCTCTTGGTCTACCTGGACCTTCTTTAACTCTTTTTTGTGAAACTTGTCTACCTTGAACTCCTCCAAATGTTCTCATTAAATTAGAAGACAATTGTTTTCTAGGAACTACAGCTTTTGATATTCTTTTTTGAAGAGATGGTTTTCTTGTTTTTTTAATTCTGTAAGCACGTATTTCTTGAGCAACTTTTTTAAATTTTTGTTTAACTGCTTCTCTTTTTTCTTTTTTAATTCCAGCCCTTGCTTCCTTCAAAATCTGAGCTTCTCTTTTGTAGTCTTCTACTGTTTTCACCATAATATATTTACTACTCCTCCGTTATTAAAAGTTTAGTTTCCATTATCTCATTTGATTTACCCAGTTTAGCGTCCCCGAAATCATATACCACATCGCAAAAATAAATATTGGAAATGCACCTATTGCTCCTAAGTATCCAACTAAAGCTACACCTAGGAATGTTCCTAAGACTACTAAAAGAGAATTCATAGTCATCCTTCCCATTATTCCTGTTATCAAAATAATCAAAGCCCATACGAATATAGATATTAAAATATCTCCGCAAACGTAATTCACCATTAATTCAAATAAATCTAATGTACCAACTATTGCTGTTAAATCTACCATTAAGAATCTCCCCTCCAGACATATTCTACACTTGCCCACAATGCGTATAAAAATAAAGGGGCTGCAAATATTAATCCAAATATTTGTCCCATTCCCTCTATCGCATTTAGTTGATTACACACAGGAGATGCTATATCACATCCTGCCGAAATAAAGTTTGTCTGTGCTACTATGAAATTAAATAAATCAACAAAAGGTGCTAATACTATACTACTTAAACTTAAAACAATTCCTCCCCTTGCTAACCAATCTTGTCTTACTATTGCAGCAATCCCAATCAAAATCCCACCTGTTAAAGTCGCTAGTCCAGCAAACATCAGATAAAAACTATTAACTTCATATCCCCCTGGATTAAATAACATTAAAAATAAACTTGTTGGAGTTGTTCCAGCACCATTTAGAATTAATAAACTAAATGTAATTACTACACCTAGAATCATTGAATTAAATAATTTTCCCATTATGAAAAACTCCTGGTCGCAAATCCAATCATGAACATTGAATAAATCAATGCTACAAAATATTTATCTATAAATAAAAATGGGCTTATATATGCTAAATTTAAAAATCCTGCAAACGAAGCAATCCAAACAAAAAATCCAATTAGAAAAATCATCCCACCGTTTGTTTGAATATCCCATCCTGTCATATTTAATGTTGCACATATTATTGTTACAATTAAAAAGAATAAAAGTATTTGAGTGTATTCTCTATGTTGTTGTTTTACTTCATCTGAACCCCCTGCAAAATATTTTAAATCAAATGACTTTAAATTACCTAACCAATCTTTTATAGTCATACCTGTTGAATCAACTTCTAATATTACCCAATAAGCATCTTCTTCTAATATTTGATAACCGTCGCCTATGTCTACTAGAAGTCTTCCTTTTATTTGAGGGTATGTATTATTTATGGTATAGGTAGTAGATACTGAACAAATACTTGAATTAGCAGTTACATATTCATTTGAAGAAAGAGTTATTGATTTATCTTTATTTAATAATTCTACTTTACATTTCACTAAGTTTCCATAAACACTTGACACATTAAAACCAAAGTTTTGTGAAGTTGCATTTGTTAATCCTATTCTAGGAAATATCCCCCATAAAAGTCCTCTTGTATTTGAAACATAAGAATAATTACTTGCTGATTGTAATGTTAATGTATAAGTTGCTTGTGTTGGTGTAACTATTTGAGTGCTTGAACCATAACCTGTTTTACTTGCATAAATAGTGTGTGGATAAAGTGGATTAAGCCAGAATGTTACCCCACCGCTTGAATCAGTTGTTCCTTGTGCTACTGTTATATCACCCCCCCCAATATTCCTTGTTATTAAAATTGAAGTCCCTGATAAGATAGTATTAAGGGAATCAACAGTTACGAAAGTAGTATAAATTCCATTATCAGCATTTAACAAATAGAGAACTTCATTAGTGATTGAATTTGTATATGTTTGAACCCCTGGTTGATAATTTCTAGCAGGGTATGAAGTATTTAGATAAGTTACTATAGGGACTACATAAATAGTTCTATCAGGATATGCACAAAAAGTATAATTTGCATTATCAGTTGTATTTGAAAATAGATAACTTTTTGTTTGAGTTCCAGTTCCTAAATAATAAGTCCAAGTGGAAGCTTGGATTGCTGCAGTTAGAGGGGTTAAATCTGATTCATCTTTAAAACTTATATTCAAAAATTGTGTTGAATAAGTTGAATTGCATAAAGTAAAAACTATGTTGTTTACATATTGGTAAGTTGTATAAGTTGATGGAATTGTTGAACTAGCATAAGTAAAATTAAAACCTATTGAATTGTTTCCAAATGAAGTTGTTGGTAAATCTCTGGAGTAAGTCCAAATACCCGAACCACTATTTGACATTGAATAAGCTGTATTGTTAAATAATAATTTAACTGCCGTTAGGGAACTATTTGCAGTTACATTAATTGAATAAGTTTCATAATCTGTTTCATAAGTGCTTGTATTATGAGTTCTGTTGTTTTCTAATATTTTATAATCCCATGAAGCATATTCCATATTAGTATTCCCAACGCTATCATTTGACCAAATAGTAATATTTGTATCCCCAACACTTGATATAAATGTTGTAGAATTCTTAACCCCACTAACACAACCTTCGATTGTTATATTAGTTCCATTATAATCATACCAACAACTGTCTAAGTTAGTATCGGTAAAAGTTACATTAAGAATTTCATATCCCACAACACCATAGTTTACTGTTCCAGTTGGATTTTCTAAAGAAATAGTTGGGGATGTTTCATCAACTAATAAGGTATAGTTTGAACTTGCAAATCCACAATCCCCATCTGAATCACACACTTGGGCATTCCAGATTATCCCTTCTGTTATTGTTCTATTTATAATAAGTTCTTCAGAGGTTCCAAAGGTAACACTTTGAATATTATAAAGAACAGTAGTTTCATTTGCACCCCCCCTTTTTCTTCCTGCAATCCAATTTATATTAGTCCCTATAATTGGAAATGTAGTTCCTGGTTTATAATATCTAATATAACTAGCACCAGCTTTATCTATATAAATATTATAATAAGTATTATCTGCTAAAACAGTATTAAAAGTTGCAACTCCTCCAGTAATAGTTGCATTTGCGATTTGAACATCAGCCCCAGTTGTTAAAATTGCATTAGTCCCAGTTACACCTGTGGCAACAGTAACTCTTGTTAAAGTCCCAGAACTTTTAGTCAATATCATTACTCCTGTTTGTAAATCTGTAGAATCCCCTCCTGTAGTAATAACTTGCCCATTATAATCTATTGCTCCAGTTGAAGTATTTCTTAGTCCCCAAGTTCCAGTCTCATTAGTAAATAGGCTCATATTGACTACTGTCGCACCACCTGTTATTGTTGCTGTTGCATTAAATTTTTGGGGGTTACTTAATAAAATATAATTATCTATTGGAGTGTTTAAAATAACTTCAGCATCATCTCCTAAAGTAATATTTCCCCAAGTTGCCCAGTCATTTAACCAAATTCCATTAGTCTTAATAATCCAATCAACAGTTCTTGAATTTTTCTTTTGAGCATTTAATTTAATAGTATAAATCCCTGCGTTTAATTTATCACCAATATTATAATTAATCCAACCTTCATGAGAACCACTTAGTACATTTTTACAATCATCTATAATTGTTTTGTTACTTAATTCTATTGTTCCTGAACAGACTTCTGAATAATCATCAATACTCCCCCAATAATTAAATTGATAACTTCTTACATCTTGCTCAACCCATTTACCATTTGATTGTAAAGTTTTAAATATAACGTCTTGGATTAAAACATCATTATTCCCAATCTTAACTTCTATTGTTGAACTACAATCATCCCCACAAGTTTCCGTATGACTTGATAGATAACCTTCAAATAAAGTATCCCCGATTAATGGCAAGTCAAAAGCATTTGAAATTTTTATTGGAGAATAGATTTCTAATAAAGGATTATCTTTTACAATCTTTCCATCAAAGGTTATTGTAACAGTATCTTGAACATTATCAAATTCAAAAGCACTAACTAAGGAAAACATAAATACACTTAAAAGTAAGATTGTTAATACTTTTTTCATTCTGTAAATCTAACATAAGACTACTAAATAAGTAGGCTTAAATTAATAACCTCCGTATTGACTATACTGTGGTTGTTCTGGGGGACCCATCGCTAACTTCCCAGATAATATACCAGCTATTACAGCAAAGATTATACTTAATACAAGCATCCCTGGTGTAAAGTCTATAATTGAACAAGTTATACTATCAGTATCTAATGAAGAATCATACGTATTATTATTCGACCCACCAAGTACAGTAGTTGCATCTGTGTCTATATAACCTGGACAATTTGCAGCGTCGTTTCCTTTAGTTGCTCCAAGCATTTGAATTATTGTTGGTAGAAACGCAGAAAGCATTACGAATACCATAACTGCCACTATCATACCTGTTAGTAATCCCATTCCCATTTGTCCTTTCTTATTTTTCATCTTATTTTTTTCCTCCCATGATTTAGTTGTTGAATACGACCCCTTTGATTTTACTCAAAGGAGAAGTCAATGCGAAATACCCAGACGCAATGAATATTATCTTTTAACTCCTTTTCTTTTTAATTTTTTTGTCATTTTTTTCTCCATTTTATTTTATGATTTAAAGGGGTGTTAACCCCTTCATAGTTACCTTTTTTTCTTTTTCTTTCTTGACTTCTTTTTCTTTGCCATCTTATAACCTCCCTAGTTTAGTTAAAGTTATTTCTTTTTGTAAGTAACTTTTGCTACTTTCAAAATTTCTTTTAAAGACTTTCCCTTATTTTCTTTTAACTCTCTACATTGTTTAACGTGTAAGAGCCAAGGGTTTGCTTTTTTTTGTTTCATTATTTTTTCCTCCTATTTAGTTTTGTTTCTAATTTAACTAATTCTTTATAATAACAAGGAAACTCTTTGATATGTTGAGTTGCTATCTTTCCTGCCATTTTCTTTTGTAGTTTTTTTGGGAATAAATTTGCGTGTTCCATCTCAATCTTCTTCCCTATTTTTAATTGTTCTTTAAATTTGCATTTCATTTTAAACTAAAAGGTTTCTTCCTTGTTTTTTTAATTTCCCTTCTTTCCCCAGGACTTGCTAATCTTTTTGTTTTTCTTTGCACGATGGCGAGGGGGTCTGTTTTGCTTACTCTAAATGTTTTGCTTGGAGTTAATTTGATTTGCTTTCCCTTTACTGTTTTTACTTTTAATGTAGCACCTAATGTTCCTTTTACTTTTTGTTTTCCTACAGAAATTATCTTTGTTAAGTCTTTTCCTTTTGCTATTATTTTTTCTTTTCCATATCTTTTTGTTATTGCTAAGAATTCTACTTCTTTTTCTTTTGGTTTTTTGATTAATTTTCTTTTCTTAGGTCTACTTGTTAATGGAATCCAAAAATTTTTTGGTTTAGGAGGTCTTGGTTTAGGTCTTGGGGTTGTTGGTCTTGGGGTTGTAACTAAAGTAGTTCTATCTACTTGTTTTGTTTTACTTATTTGTTCTGTTTTTAATTGTTGAAGAGATTTTAATTGTTGGGCTATTTTACTATCTAACAAACTTGCTTGTTTTGTTTTACTTATACTTAAAGGTTCTTGAATAGTCCTTCTATCTAATCCTAATTCTTGTCCTTGAAGTTGTTTAATTTCTAATCCCATTCCTAAATTTACTTTTAATCCACTAGACAAAAAATTATTAGTAATACTTTCTTGTTTAATATCTATCCTAGAATATGAAGAAAAGGAATCAGTTCTTGGGGAGATTATATCACTAGTAAATTTAGGAGACATTACATCTCCAGTTAATTCATATTGTCCAGTTCCAGCATACGCAGAACCTCTAAAAATTTGAGGACTAATTAAATCAATTTTTGTAGTTGGTTTAGTTGTTACTTCTATTTTTGTTGTAGGGATTGGAGTAATCTTTACTTTCCTTGGAGGGCTTAATGTTAATGGTTCTTTTATTTGTTTAAGTTCTAACTTTAATTTTAAAGAGTCATCTACTGTTTCTGTAAATCCTCTAACAGACCTACTTGGAGCAACACTTGTTTTTAATGCTTTGTCAATAGCCTTAGTGTCAATCCCTAAGGGAGAATAACCTTTTGTTTTTAATCTTGAAATCATTAAGGAATCATCAATTTTATCTAATGTTGATTTTCCAATTCCTAAATCTTTATATCCCATATATGAAATCTCTGCTGTGTAATCTGTTTTTCCTTTTTTTATTATATCAAGTAAATATTCTTTTTGTATTTTTTTCCCTTTCTTAAATAATTCTGCTATCTCTTTATTTGTTCTTTGGGATTGTAAGGATAACATTATTTCTTCAGGAGTCCCTCCAGAGATTGGTTTCTTTAATGGGTCTAATTGTCTAAACTCTATTTCTGAAGTTCTTATTTTTAAAGCTTCATCTCCTACTTGGGAAGATTTTAATGTTCTTGCAGTATATGGTTCTCCGACTCTTATAGGTGATTCTTTATATAAAATAAAATCACCTGCATCAGTTTTGATAATTGATTTACTTTTTCTTCCTTTTGTGAATGGTTCTATAATAGAATATTTTTGACCTTTACCTGATGTAACTACTTGTAATTCAATTGTGCTTTTTATTGGTTTACCAAGTTTATCCACTTGATAAACTACTTTTAATTGCTTACCTGTTTTTGCTTGTATTCCTAATGCTAATTCTCTTATGTCTGCCCTCCCCTTCCCAATGAATGCTAAATCATCACTAAATTTTCCTAATTCTAAAACTCCTGGTAAGTCCCCCAAAGAACCTTTCATTGTTCCTATTCTTTCTGGTAGCGAAGTTCTTAAACTTCCAACTGAAACTGAGGCGTCCTTTAGGAATGTTTTTTTAGGAATGTTTTTTACTAGATTCATATCATCTAAGTAATCATATAAAATCCTTGCTTCAGCTCTTGTTATTTTTTGTGAAGAAGTTAAAGCCATTGCATCAAATTGGGCAGATGGTTTAAGAGGAACTCCAAATTGGTCTACACCTGTTTCCCCCCTTAGTAGGTTGAATCTTTTTTGTTGAATCTTCCCTATGTCTTTTTCCATCTTTGCTACTCTTTGTTGAGAAAGTATTAATTTTTCTTCAAAAGTTGGTGGTCTAATAGTAGTAACTTTTGAAATTAATTGTCCACCAAACAAACCTACCCCTGTTCCTATCCCTGCAGCAATAGATGAACTTATATCTCCTTTTTGTGAATATTCTTGTGCAGCCCCCATTGTAGCAAAACTAGTTCCTAATGCAATTCCAGATGCAGTACTTGCCCCTTTCAACCAATTAAGCTGACTCGCAGTTCCAGTTATTTTTGGAAGGGCAATTCCTAAAGTCTTACCTGCTACTCCTAATCCTCCTAATCCTAATTCAAAAGCTAATGCTATTTTACCTGCACTATAAGCATATTGTCCCCCAACTAATGTGTCATATAATCTTCTACCTTTTGACGTATCTCTTGTTGCTTCATAAGTAATATCTTTGAGAGTTGTTCCTCTTTGACCAATTTTTAATCTTCTTTCTAAATCTAAAAATCGTCTTTGTTTTAGTTTGTCAAAACTTATTCCTTGGTCTTTTAATGTAACTAATACATTATATTCTCCTAAATCTTTTTTATATTGTGCTTGTTGGTCTCTTATAAATTTTAAGTATTCCTTACTCTCCGTTCCTAGATACATTTTATCTGGTTTTATTAATTTACTAAATTTTTCTGTAGATTCTGTATCAGGTAAATACACTTTTTCTCCCCCCATAGTTAATGGAATTGAGGCTGCTGGAAATAAATATTCCTCTACTTGTCTTGTAAGACTTCTTGAATAATCTGGAGTTATTGGTTGAAATGTTGTAAAAGTTTCTGTTCCACCTATAGACTCTCCAGTAAATGGGTCTTTATATGTTGGAGTAGGTTTTTGGTTAGATAATATTTCAGTTCCTCCAAAATATATTGGTTGTATCTTTTCAGTTTGTTTTCCAAATAAAACCTTTTTAATTCTTTCCCCACTTCCTCGATATTGTGCTTGTTGAATTGGTATTGATTCCGAAGGAGTTAATTGTGAAGGTGTAGCAGTTCCTCCAGCACCCAACCCATAAGTAGGTGTAAGATATTGTCCAGTTCTAGAATCATATATTTGTCCAGTTCTATCAAGCTCTGGAACATCAAATTTTATTCCTCTTTCAGGTTCTTTAAATCCCATAACAGGAGCTAAGTCTGGTCTCACCCTAGACAAGGCAGCCATTTCTTTAAAATCTTTTGTCATGGTTAATTCTCTTCCTTTAGCATCAAGAACTATAGGGACCATCGTTGGGGGTACATTCCCTGGGGCTATACTCATAGCGGATATTTCTCCTGTAAACATATCCTTATAAGCAACTTGAGGGGATTCATATCTTTCCATGTGTTCTTCAAAATGCTGAAGACCAACACTTTGTTGAGCATAAGGGTCTTCAAATCCTACAAGTTTTCCACCATCATAAACAGGTTTAAATCCTTGGGATGTTAAATTCTTTAATTGTGCCTCTTGAAATCCTGATTCCATTAATCCTCCACGCTTATACATCTTTTCTAAATATGCTCTTGCATAGGGGGATGTCTGTCTTACTCTTGGGTCATCTGCTGGGATACCTTTATAATAAAATTCTTCTGCTGCCTTATATCCTGCTTGTTTAGATTTATACTTTTCATACTCTCTTTGTTTAGCTTCAGCCTTAGAAACTTCTTTCTCATATCTTGAAACTCCTTCTTTAAATTGTTGAACTTGACCTCTTGCTTTTTGGGCTTGTTCTTTTGCTTGAGTAACTTTTTTTCTTGTAAGCATTCCTTTTAATCCAGCACCTATTTTTTGTCGTAATGATTGTTGGGTTGTTGTTTTTGGGAGAGCTTGTTCATACTTAGAAATACCTGCCTCTGCTTGAGTTGCTTGTTCTCTTGCTCTTAATACAGATTGCTGGGCTTCTTGAATACTAACCAATTTTATTAGTCTCTTTCCTCTTTGGACTTATTATTTCTAAAGAAATGTTTTTTGGGTATTTGTCTAATTTTAAATCTTCTCTTAATTGGTCTAGTAATTTTTTTGGTAGTGTTAAACTTCCTTGACCATTTCTTCTATTGATAAATATTCTTCTAGTAATTTTCAATTAATTTTGGTATAACCCCTTAACCATTAAGACTACTAGTATTAATTCGTATTTAAAGGTTTAGATTTCTTCTTTTTATTTCTCTATAATCTTGTGTAATTACTATAAAATAGCAAATCCTAAAAAATTAAAGGATTAAAAAATTGATTTGTTAGAATCCTAGGGCGGCATCCCAATCACTCTTTTCTAAAGTAAATTCTTTTATTGCTCTTGCGATTGGTAGCCCAAGATTCTCTAAGTCAGTTAAAACTAAACTTATCTCCTTAAAATTATTGGCATTAATTTTATTTTGATATTGTTTATTCCCAACATTACTGTTGTCTGATTTTACACTAACTTTTAAAGTTGTCATCTATCCTCCAAAGATTATCCATCCAATAAGTCCTACTACAGCCACTACAATTACTATAATTGCTATTTTTTTAGTATCTTTAGCAATTTCTTTCTTTTGAATTGCACCTAATACCATCTTGATTAAAACTGGGTGGTCGTCTGTTGAATGCCCTGTTACTTTATCACTAACTGAAACAGGTTTTGTATCCCTTTCTCGGATGATATACCAAATATGTTTTCCTCTTATCCAAGTGTGTCTAGGATTTAGTTCATGTCCTTTATTATCTATTACAATTATATTTCCTGAAATTACTTTACATAATTTGAAATCTATTGTTCTATTGTTTCTTAGATGTTGAACTAAAACATAGTCTGGTTTCTTTTTAGATTTTCTAGCAAGAGTTTTGAATTTTCTATCTTTGAATTTGAATTTTTTAGTTTTTTCATCTTCACGTTTTGAAACTTCTATTTCTCCTAATCTTTTTTCTAATTCATCTAGTTTGTTCATCTTTTCCTACCCCAGAAACTTTTCTTCTCTTGAATTGGAAGACCATCAGGAATACCTAACTTTCTTTCCTTAGAAGCAAATCTTTTAGCAGTTACAAATAATTCAGTAAGCCATCCTTTCTTTGAAGCGGATGTTCTTAATATTATTTGTGCTTGTTCATTCATCCATTTTGAAAAGCCTGAATGATTTAGAATTCTTGCTACTTCTGCAATATACTGACAATCTCTTACGGACATACTCAACATTCCTAATTCTGCCTTATCTAAATTTCCTACTTTGGAACTATCATCTATTTGAATTGTTTTCCAAAATAAAGAATATAAATCATCAGGTTTAGAATATGTAGGGGAATTATCTTCCATATATTCTTCTTGAAGTTCATTATTTGTTTCTACACTATCTTCAATTAATTCTTCTTGGTCTATTACGTCTGGGTTTTGCATTGTTCTCCTCCCTTTTAAAACTAATCATCATCATAATCTCCATATTTAGAGTATGAATTATAGATGTATGCACCTAGAGTAAACAAAAATCCAAGCCCAATACATACATAAGAAATTGCTCTTGAATACCAATCATTTACTATATCTATTCCATTAATCATTGTATAAACCCCTGCGATTAAAAACAACACCCCAGAGATATAAACAAAAAATTCTTCATTGACAAATAAACTCGCTATAAAAAATAAGGCAGCTAAACTCAAAAGGATTATAAAAAATGTTATATTTGAATTTTTAATTGTTCTGCATACACTTCCTGTTTCAATTGTTACTCCATCAGTACATACTAGATTATGACAAATATCTCCTAAACTTGAATAATTCCCTTCACTTAAAGTTTTATAAAATGTTCTTCCGTCTTGTGTTAATTCTAGGTTGTATATTACATTAGTTCCATTTGAATAATCTATACTTGATAAATTACAGGATGTTGCATTATTACTTGTAATAGACAAAGTAAATTCTGTGTTCTGTTTTTGTTCTATGTAATTACTAGCACTAACTAATCCTATCATCCCAATTAAGAAAATTCCTATTATTAAATAACTTATTTTTTTATTTTCCATTTCTTATTCCTCAGTTAATGCGTCTTATTAAGATATTGAGACTCCATTGTTTATGAATAAATCACATCCATCTTCTTTATATATTTGCCAATGAGGATTTAAAAATGTTAAATTAGAATCTATACTGGTTAGTCCGCCTCCATATAAAGAAATATTATAATTTATTGTTATGGGATAATCTATAACACAATTTTTAGAACAGTCTATATCCCAGTTCTGATATGTTGAACTGCCTAAGGTTAAAACATTTAAAGTATTCTTTTCTTCTGTAATGTTGTGATAAACTTTATAAGAAGGATAACAAGTTTTTTCTGCGAAAATAGAATAATTAGAATAGTAAGTTATAGAACCTGCATTATTATAATAATCAGTAAGTTCTATTACTTCACTTAATCCTAAAGAATTTGTTGTGATATTTGTTAAATAATTATTATTTTTATCTAAAATTGTTACATTAATATTTTCCATATCTTCTCCATTAGTATTATTAATGTAAACTTGATAATACCATTTTCTTGTTAGTTGATTATTTGCTCCTGAAACATATTCCGTCGAATAAGAACTATTGATAAAAATCACATTTTTATTTTCTTGCGACCCAAAAGCACTAGATATTGTTGGCATATAAACATCGTAATTAGTAATATTGAGAAATTGAATATCTTTAAAAGTGGTATTTGCTGAACCGAGGATTAATCCCATAACATTAACTCCACTAAATGCAATTCCTGTATCGTTAGAATTATTCAAAATAATGTTTCTAAACTCATTATTAGATGGGGTTGTCCAATCCTTCCCGATGGAGATACATTCGTTTGAGCAGTTGTGAATATAACTATTTTTTATGAGGTTATTATCTGTAGTCCTAACAGTTATTTTACTTGAATCTGTGTTATTTATTGTTGAATTATAAAGTGAAGTAATAAAAATTCCTCCATTATTTATTTTAAATCCATTTCCCTCAAAGGTGACATTAGTTCCAGAGATACTTATGCAACTTGTATCTCCATTTGCTTCAATGTCTTGGGTTTGAGTATAAACAACATTATCCTTCCAAATTTCTCTACACCAACTAACATTAGTTGAAGCCTCAATTGTAATATTTCTTGTTTCGGTAGAAATAGAAGAAGTTGAATTTGATAAAGTAACATTATAAAAATACAATCCATCATTTAAATCAGTCCAATTTATTGTTTCAATCTTTGAAGTAAATGTTGTTTTGTTTATTTCAGATGTTTGGTTATATAATGAATAAGTTATGTTTTGAAAATTTGAACCTGCTATTGAAACATTTACATAAATATTATTAGTATAGATTATTGAACCACTCTCTTCAGTTCCTTCTCCGAAACTAATATTTGAAGCTTTAAATAATTCTTTTACAGATATATTATTAAAAATAACATTTGCATTTATTGATTCAGTATATGTTCTATTGACCCATAATGTTAAATTTTGATTAGTTGTGGGTATTAAATAAAAAGTTTTTATTCCACTGCTATTATATACCGAACTATTGACCCCTCCTAATTCAACCCAAAAATTATGCCAATCAAACCACGTTGTTTTAATATCTAAAATAATTTTATATTTTTCATTTGGTGTTAGGGATATTTCTTGATGCAATGAGGAAGAGTTTGGATAATAGATTGAACTGAAAACTGCTAAACTTGAGGTATTTATTATTCTAAATCCGCTTCCTATAATCCAATTAGAAGAAGAACAATTAAAATTATAACAATCAACAAGTTCACTTCCTAAATCTTCCGCAGAAATTAATTGGGCAGATAAAACTATAATTACACTTAATAATAAAAATATTTTCTTCATTTTAGTTCATG
>Ga0207997_1000353_pt1 | contig 23222 bp, 46 predicted proteins | sample AntAceMetag02UKN_FD_184777 | JGI IMG/M metagenome (GOLD analysis project Ga0207997, IMG submission 184777) | Saline lake microbial communities from Ace Lake, Antarctica - Antarctic Ace Lake Metagenome 02UKN (SPAdes) (version 2) | ecosystem: Environmental > Aquatic > Non-marine Saline and... | reverse complement strand
CACTAAGTATAATGCTAAAATAATTGATTATCCTACTTTCGATGAAATAGATGAAGACAAAGCATTAATTTGTGTAGTAGAAAATGAATTCTTTGATGCAGCGGCATATTGTTTCAGTGAAAATGAAATGGAAGAGTTTTCTTTGGTTTCTGATTCACGCAAGCACACTTGGTTGCTTATGGACAAGAAGAAAGTAGAAGAATTAACAGGGTACGGAAAAGCATACATCTCAAAAGGAGGAGCATTGTGACACAATTATCAAAGATAGAAGAAAGTCCAGCTGTTGTTCCATTTGTGGGCTCGATAGTCCTAAGGAAGATGCAACATATTTGTCATTATATGTTTCTGGGTCGGAAGGTATTGTGGTTTGTCTAGCGTGCCGAATGGCGTTGACTAATCACGCCAGGCATATGCATACTCTTGCGGGGTACTTGCGGGGTACTTGCTGGGTACAAGGCATGTAAGCAAGTTCATGCAAAGGAAATAAAATGAAAAAAAAATATAAAGATAAATATATGGTTGCCTGTTTGGATAGGTATTGCAGTTGCGTTATGTGTAACAGGATGTGTTTCGTGGTGGGTAGCAATGTTGATAATGTTAAGTCATTTTAAGCTTGTAGCTACCTGGAAAAGATAAGATTAGAATCTATGAAATGGAGGGGCTGTTGTGCAAGACAGCGAATATCGCAAGTAAGCTGCTTGTGGTGGTGACATCCGGGTGCCAATGATGATTTGCATTATTACATTGGTAGAATCCGGTGGCAGGTGGAATTACCCCGAGACATCGGGATACAAAACCCTGCCCCCTCCATTTTATACTATAATTAAAGGCGAATAAAATGAAAACAAAATCATATATACCATCATCACGTGCTTGTTCGGCGTGGGGCGCGCTATGGCACTCTAAAAACAGTTTGGACGGACTGACAGAATACATATTGCATGCTGACTGTTTACCTGTGCTTTTTAAGACGCGGCAAGAGACAAGAGACTATATTATGAAAGAGTACGGCTTTATCAAGACGCGCCGTGATTTACGCGATGAACCGTTTGGATGGCGCTTGCCAAAAGCGGTGCGCGTGATGATTGTTCTAAAAAGAGCAGAAAGCAAGTTAAAGGAGTAAAATGAAAATCCATCACTATAAAAAAGTGAGCCTAGATTCTATAAGGCACTTTTTAGTAGCCCATAAATCTGGATTTGTTTCACAAAGAAAGTGGGCAAAAGAAGTGATCGGGTGTGATCCAAGTACATTTTCGCGGGCGCTAGCTGAATATAAGAAGCATAGAAAGGCAACATAAACAAGGAAAATAAAATGACAGATAAGAGGATAAAAACGCTGGAAATGATAGAAGAGGACATGGCAAATGATGCAAAACAAGCTGATGGTCGCCCCTTTACCGGAAAAACCGCCGGTGAATATATTGGAAATCAAGGCGCGGCTATAGCTGCTCTAGCGCGTATTATAAAAACAATGTTAAAGGACGCATAGTCCTTGCATTAATAGGGGATAATAATATGAAGATAATACTAAACAAATGTTTTTCTGGCGCATTTGAGTTATCACCATTGGCAGTAAAACTATGGACTGAATTAAGCGGTAAAAACTGTTACTTTTACACCGATGTGAAGATGGATATAAAAGAATATCACTAGAAGAGTGTAGCACGTCTTATCGGAATTGGTGGTCGGCATTTTCTACAGATGATATAGAAAAAATAAACAAATTGTATACTCCGCAGCATTGGTCAAAGTTAAGTGCCCAAGAAAAAGATGTGCTTAGGAGGCAGCACAAAGAAATAAGCATTGAGCACCTTTTTACGAATCCAGAAGGTAATGATCTACGGCGTATAAGAACTGATCGTAAGCTGATCAAGGTAGTGGAAGAACTGGGAGATGCCGCGTGCAGTGACAAAGCGGGCTTAAAAGTTGTTGAAATACCTGATGGGGTTAAATGGGAAATTTATGCCCCTGATGGGGTTGAGGAGATACATGAAATCCATCGGATATGGTGTTAAAGAAAACAAAAAGGAAAACAATGAAAATCGATAACAAAATTTTGCACAAATTTTGTGCCGTCACTTGGTATGATGCAAGTGGTGGAGCAAACGCACAAATAACAATAATAAAGCCGATTAAAGTTATTAACTGGGGGTGGGTATATGAAATACATAGACAGCGCGATCCCGTTCCTTATGTTGTGCTTCAGATGAGTTTCAACCCGGACAACACAGACGCGGTTGAGTTTGATTGTGCGCTTATCCCGTCCGCGTTAATAACAAAAATAGAAGTAAAAAAGGTGTGAAACTCACAAACTAACTAAAAGGAGAAAATTATGCTAGAAGCATTTATTAGGAAAAAATTGAATCTAACAAGAACACAGTGTAAGTTTAAAGCAGCAATTATACCTAAGGGCTGGGCTTGTGTAGAGGTTAAAACCTTTGCAAAAATATTAGCTCTTGAGATAAAAACTATGCAAGATTAGTATCAAACTCGGTATAAGAAGCGTAAAAAGATAAGTGTAAAGAATAAGCCATGAAAATCGAACGAATTTTGGAAATTGGGAAACACGTAAAGATAGCCAAGGATATAATCAAAGCGATTATATTCAACAGAATTACGTACTATATCGGGGATGACGGAGAAGCAGTAATTTCTGGTAAAAACTTTGCATTACTGGCGGATGATATTGTGAAATGGCACGAAAGCAAACTCAGCTTTGTATTGATGAAGGTTTAGTAGTCGAAGGAGTAGAGAGAGGAGAATTCATTAGGCCGGAAGGTACAAGCACTGAGGATAAATAGGCGGTGATAATATGAAAATAGAAAAAGTAATAAAATATAGGGTTGATGGTGAAATGTTTGATAGCCTTACAGGGGCAAGAAATCATGTGTATGATTTGATAGGGGCACAGCTTGATAAGATGTGGAAGCATTGCATGATAGGACCGCATGATAAGATAATTATGTACGATTATGTTGTACAGCACAGGAACATGTTAGCCAGTGTATTGCTATGTGATTATGAAGAAGAGGAAGAGGATTAAAATAGGAGGAAATTATAATGGACGTTATTAAGACAGAAGAATATAGAGGTGAGACAATAGAAGTATTCCTAGATGAAGACCCTGAAGACCCAAGAAAATGGGGAGGGCTTGGAAAAATGGTGTGCTTTCATAGGAAATATGCGCTTGGAGATAAACATAATTATCACACGGAGGATTATGAATCCTGGCATGAATTGAAGGGGGCTATCTGTCGGGCTGAACCCGTGGCATTGATTAGTCCTCTGTTCCTGTATGACCATAGTGGTTTAAGAATAAAAATTGGAAGCTTCTACGGGCTTTTACCCCAGGGGCACGCAAGATTTGATAGCGGAAAGGTAGGCTTCATCTATGCTACGAAAGAAGATATAAGAAAGACCTTCAAGGTAAAGCGTATTAGTAAGAAGACTCTTCAAGAGGCGGAGGAGTCTTTGAAGCAAGAGGTGGAGGATTATGACAAGTACCTATCTGGTGAGGTGTATGGATACAATATTGTATTAGGAGATAGTTGTGGTGGGTATTATGACATAGATGGGCTTTTAATGGATGCCAGAGCTACAATAGACAATGATATTAAATGTAAAACAAAGGAGCATTGCTCCCAAGTGAAGCGTGGGATTCAAACTAAGTTACCATTGGTGTATCGTACAGCGATGGCATAAAAAAGGAGGTGTAAGATGGTGAAATTTAAGAGAGGAACGAAGGAAGACTTTGAAGTAATAGAACGCATCGTGAGGAGACTATCCTCTTTTCCTGGGATTGAAGTTAATGAAGTATCTGTACAGAGGGACATTATGGCAACTCATATATCGGGATGTCCCTTGGATTTGGAAAAGTTGGAGGGGTTTGATAACTTTGAGTTTCTGCATGATGTTGGAGGAATTATTGATCATTTGGACAGGAAAACAGGTAAGTTAAAAGATTGCTTCCTGCCTCGGTGTTCAAAGAAGGAATAATACTATGACTATATATGAAATTAAAGAGAGAACAAAGAAGACAGCACCTCATTACTTTGACCGCAAGACAATGAAGTTCTTCAATCAAGTTTTGACGGACTTCAGTGTGACCAAGCAGGGAGATAAGTTTCTTATCAGTGCTCCCTCCTATTGGGATGGTAAATTGATGGGGAATACTGAGAGGTTATTCAACCCTGAAACAAATAGGTTAGAACATATATCTAAATATTAAGAGAGGAAATTAAAATGAAGATTAGCAATAGCAAATATCAACGGCTTTCAGATTTGAAAGAAGAAGCAAAACGACATGTTATAGCGTTGTCCAGTATCAGTAAATCTGGTGAAGCTGTTGCTTATTGGGAAGGTAAGGAAACAGGATTAAGTATAGCACTACAGGCTATTGAAGACGAAAATGTATAATCACTAAAAGGGAGGTCAAAATGGGAGAATATTTAACAGACGTGTGGGAATTGGAAGCAGGGCAAGAACAGTTAGCGACGGAGCACTTAGATGTAATTTGCGGAATGGCGTTAGCCGGAAATATTCCAGCGCGCACCTTTCTTCGTGGGATATGGGATGGTGAACATTGGACATCTATTAAAGAAAAACTTCAAGTAGAGGGCTCGGTTTGGTATGTTTGGTGGATGGACGGTGTTCATAGCCTTATGATGGCAAGCTAGATAAACTAAAAGAGAGGAGGAAAAATGATATTAAGACAAGTATTCAAAACGCCAATCGCGGGGTTTTGGGATGGAGGGGACAAGCGCATACTTGATTGGAATGTGTCTTTGTGGGGCGGGGGTAAAGATAGCAAAGGTACTTTTGTCCGTATTGAGTCATATGACGCCAACTTCTGGTTTAATGTTTCCTTGGACAAGACTGAAAAGGCGACACTAGACAATGCAAAACGGTATTTACGGTCTACTACAAACTACGCGTCAACTTTTGAATATATTTAAAATTAAGGTTTGCATAGTAGAGTATAAGATAACAAAAATTAAGGAGGAAAAATGATTGGAAGAGAATATGGTGAGTTAAAAATGTATCCAAATGAACCAGGTATGAAGGAGTTGTTGGAGATTCGACGAAAATTATATACTGCGCCAAGTACAGGCGCTAATTTGCGGAAGATCGAGGCAATTGAGGCACAGATAAAACGTAGAGGGAAAGTCATACCTGAAGAAAGAAAAAATAATACGGAGGAAAAATGATTATTATTTGTATGTTAATGTTTGTATTTGGAATTTTAATTGGTTTCTGGATTAAGAACATTCGGGACGAGGGGAAGAAACCACTTGTAATAACCTATGCGTTTTTAAAAAAAGTGGGCTTAGCTCTTTGGATAGTATTACAAGGGTGTTATATTCGCGTATGTGTGTGGGTAAAGTATTGCGTGAAAAAGTCGAAGAAGACTAAAAAGGCAGATATGCCACAACAGTAGGCAGATTAAATTGAAGATAAGTTAAAGGAGGATATCATGCATGAATTATTGGAAGGCGGCGATAGACGGGAAAAGGTAAACTATGACAGAGTTAGACACTAAACATATTATCAGGTTAACATATTCAGATGATGTTCAGCCTACTATCGGACCATTTGATACTCCAGGCGAAGCATATGATTATGCCAAAGAAACTTTTGGTGAGGAAGTAGACTGGGAAGTTCATCCTTTATATTCTATGGCAGAAGACATACCACAAGAACTACGGTGGAGACCATATGAATACTAAGTTAATCACTACTGCGAAAGCAAGAAAGGATAGATAAATTATGAAATTAAAAGAATATATTGAACACCTGAAAACTTTACCTCAGGATTTGTCTGTAATGGAATTGTCGGATGAATTTGGCGCATACTCAGAAAAAGACAAATTGCCGCGGGTAATAGCAATAGTAAAATCCGGAAGCACCTCTAGTCACGAAGAAGAGTGGATAGAGTATGAAGATTTTGATGCTGACTATGAAATATATGAACGACGTCAGGTTATAGCTATTTAGTAAAGCCTGCAAAGCCGTAAAGGATAATTATGAGCAAAGCAAATAAAGGTAAGACACGTCCATTTATTAGATGAGTGTGTGGTGATTGGTGGACAGTCAGAAAATGTTGTTTCCCGTATCCCGAAGGGTATGCAACATATAATAAATCCAAACGTACAATACTTGACACAGGATTAAGTAAGACTAGAGCAACAGAAATTTGTAAAGAATTAAACAGCTAGCAAAGCCCGCGAAAGCGGGGAAAAGGTAATTATGAAGAAACAAACACCGGGTAAAGCAAGATTTTTTAGAGATAGGTTGCTTGCAACCAGAGGAAAACGAACAAAACTCGAAAAGGAAATACTAAGTAGGGGATTAAGAGTAATACCGCCAATGCATCTACTAACAATAAAAAGTAGGCCATTAAAGATGAAGGGGTATAAACGATGTCCGTGTGGTAGTGGTAAGCTGTTAAAAAATTGTTGCAAGCTAGCTTATATAAACAGGACAACAGGACAACAGGACGTGTTGCAGTACATAAATAAACATAATGGAGGAAAATTATGCAAGAACAATTAGAAGCTGACTATGAATTTTTAGTTGACCGAGCAAGGATTTGAAGCCCAACAGCAAGGTAGATTTTGATACATGGTTTAGGAACACATCAGAAGCCCAAGAGGTTTTTTCTCAATGTGACTCGATGAATGTTGCGGAATACATGTTTGAACAAGGACGGAGATTAAACAAGAATTAGAAGGTAGTAAATATGAGCATTAATTTTGATAAGATAACGATGGCAGATGTCAACGAAATTAGAAAAGCGGGAAAGGTAAAAACCGTTGGAGAATGGAAAGCAGCACTTAGAAAGAAGGCTATTAAGTTTGGACTGACTGACAGAGAAGTAATAGACATATTTAATGGACGAATCTAATAAGATAATAACAAAGAGGAAATAAATATGAAATGTTATCATCACAATGATATGGATGGTAGAGCGGCGGCGGCGATTGTTCTTCGAAATAACTATTGTCTTTATGGAGATTGGGGAGCGCCAGATTTAGAATTTATTGAAATGGGCTATAACAAAGAGGTTGATATAGCTTATATTGGCAAAGATGAAGAGATTGTTATCGTTGATTTCAGTTTTAAGCCAGAGGTAATGAAAAAGGTATTTAAACGAACAAGAAATGTAACCTGGATAGACCATCATAAAACAGCAGAAGAATATGATTATGGGTGTAAGCTTAAAGGGCTCCGTAATTTTAATGATAAAGAGTTATGCGGCGCTGAGCTTGCATGGTTTTATTATTTTCCAGATAGGGCTATGCCAGCAGCGTTAAAAATGATTGGCGATTATGATACATGGCGTAATCCTAAAGGCGATTCGTTGGCATTCTATGAAGGCGCAAAAATGCTTGACGGCATAGAAGATCCAAGAAGCAGAATATGGGAGACACTTTTATCCACTGCCGCCATAATATTTAATATTATAAAAAGCGGATATATAGCGATTAAATATCGGGAAGCATTTTGCGAAAACTTCTGTAAGTCATTTGGCTACGAAGCGACATTAGACGGGCATAAATGCTATGTTGCTAATTTATTTAGCTTAGGCAGTAAAACATTCGGAAAAAGAATGGGACAGTACGAGTTCTGCTGTGCTTATGTTTACACCGGTAAGAGCTATACGATATCATTATATGCCGAGAATGGCTTTGATGTGTCGGAAATAGCAAAAGCTCATGGAGGAGGTGGGCACAAAGGAGCAGCGGGAATGGTTATGTCACCAAAAGAATTTTTATCTTGGATGGGTAAATGAAAGGAATATACAAAATAGAATGTTGTACTACTGGTGTTATTTACATTGGTAGTACGACAGTCTCTCTCAAACAGAGATGGAAGAAGCATAGACAGCGACTTCGTCATAATTATCATGAAAATTCTTATCTACAGAATGCGTGGAATAAATATGGAGAAAACGATTTCAAATGTGAAATTATTGAAGAAATAAAAGATAACTCCAATAATTTGATAAAAGAAAGAGAATTTTATTGGATATCTAAATACTATCATAAGGGTAGAAAATATTGTTTTAATTTATCAGATCATACAGATGGGGGTAATACACTTAAGTCAAAAGAAATAAAGAAGAAAAAATGAAAATCTATAAATACGCCACAAAAGCTGGATCTAAAGTATATCATGTGTTACAAGTTGGCAAGCACGGATTTGTAACGGGCCCCACAAAATGTGGGATCTTCTTTCGCTGGTTTGGTGAAGTATACTATAAAAAGCCAAAAGGCACTCGACCTTGTAAGAACTGTAAAAGAGTAGATAAAGCAGAAAGGGAGATTTAAAGCATATGAATAAAAAAGAATTATGGGATTACTACTGTAAAAGGAATCCTGCTTTCTTGCGGGACAATCCAAAATTCGCCGAAGGTGAGCTAAAGAGATTTTTTAACAGCCTGTATAATTATGTTTTGAGAGATGGGATTAAGATAGGCGAAGAACGGGAAAGAAAGAAGTTCAGGAGTCTTCCTGACCCGCCGGATATATCTGACCTACCTGAGGGGTTTGAGGACTTGTTTCATAAACCTCAATGTTTTGATAAAAGGCATAATTATGAATAGTATTTGGCAAGAAGAAATTATATCGGTACTGTGGGTAATAGCCACTTTATTATGCGTACAGGTCAAGTTTAACATTGCATGTCGGATATGTGTAATTGTCGCCGTAGGCCATACACTATCCGCTATTACGCTGCTAGCAGAAGTATGGCGGAACAAGAGGAGTAAAGTATGAATAGAACAATATTAAATAAAGCTATTAACATATTAGAAGTAATAGAAGAAGCAGAAGAGATTCTAGAAGACATGGATTACATATTAAAGAATAATGTGGAAAGTAATGAGCGCCCCGGATATGGGCGAATTAACGGTACTTTGTCTATGTCCGATAGTACGAGTAAGTGGCGCGGGATTAGTATGAAAAAAGCCGAGGTCGATCAATATGCGATAGACAGGAAACAGCAGGCCGAGCTTGCTATTATACAGGCCAATAACTTACTGGACGCGTTGTGAGCAATATAATAATAAACAGCGATAAATACGCAGCAGGCATTATGAGCAATATACTAATAAAACTAGCGTGGATTGGGCTGTTGACTGTGTTAAATGTCGTGGGTAAGCTGTTGGGGATATTTACGTGGTCCTGGTGGTGGGTTCTAGCCCCGCTATGGGCGCCAGTAGCTGGTCCATTAATAGTATTATTCGTCATATTATTGATTGAAGTTGTTAGGTCATAATAGGTAAAATAAATCTAAATAAAAAAGAAGAATATGAACACTTATCATAAAATTCAGACAGTATATAAAAGAGATCCAGAGAACAACTATAAAACCTTGCTTGAGGGGGAATTTTCACTCCCTGAATTTGAGTATCTTGCCAACAACGAGTGGTGCTTTACAGAAAAAGTAGACGGTTGTTTGCATTATACGAATCAAATATATACCGATAAAGGCTTGTTAATGATAGGCAAAATAGTTGAAAATAAATTACCAGTAAAAGTGTTATCTTATAATATACAAAAAGAAGTTGTAGAGTATAAAGAAATTGAACATTATCATAAAGAAAAAAGACAACGAGATTTTTTATGTATTTCGGTAAAAAGTAAAAATAAAGGTAATAGACCTAAACATATTGTATGCACAGATAATCATAGCTTTTTTTCAGACAATAAATGGATTCAAGCTAAAGATTTAGTAAAAGGACAATTAGTTAGTCATCTGTCAGAAAAATTACCAGAAGAAATTAGACAAATAATTTTAGGAACATTACTTGGTGATAGTTCAATTTATAGCCCATCAAAGACCACAAGAGGATTTAATTTTATTCATTCTATATCTCAAAGTAGTTATTTTGACTATAAAAAAATGCTTTTAGGAAAGATATTTAGTGAAAATAAAGGAGGTAGGGGTGGTTTTCCTGGAAGTAAAAAAAATAGGCGAGGTAATTCAATAGTTAATAATGCTATTTCAAATTTAATAATTAACTATTGTGAAGAAGATAATAAAAAACAAGTTTCAAAAGAGTGGGCTAATGAATTATCACCAATGGGGATTGCTTTTTGGTATATGGATGATGGCTCAGCGGATTTTAATAATAGACAAAGAGCAAGAGTAAGATTTGCCACTAATGCTTTTAATAATAATGAAGTAAAATTACTTCAAAATATGTTTAAGACAAAATATAATATAGATAGTAAAACATTTAATTATAAAGGCAATACTTTGTGTTTGACTGCCGATGGTTCAGAAAAATTATTTAGTATTATTTTCCCTTATATCTGTAATAGTATGAAATATAAATTGCCTAAAAAATATAGAAAGTATTTTTGTATTTTGGATAAATCGTTTGATACATATTTAGATATTGTAGATACTGAAGTATTATCTATTTCAAAAAAGATGCCTAAACGAGCGATAGGACAACAAACCTTTCAATATGATTTATCGGTTAAGGACAACTCTGATTATTTCACTAATAGTATATTGGTTCATAATACAAATGTCCGTATTAAGTTTGACGGTATATTAAAATTTGCAGGAAAGACAGACAAAGCGAACCTCCACCCGGACTTAATTCAGAGACTCCACGATATATTTGACCTTCAATTAGGTTTATTTAAAGAAACCTTTATTCCTCCAGAAGGTAAACCACTAGCCGTTTGCTTATATGGCGAAGGATACGGTACAGGTATCCAGAAGGGTGGATGTTATCGGCAGGACAAGGGCTTCTTATTATTTGATGTTAAGGTCGGTAATTGGTGGTTGCAACGCAAAGACGTCATAGATATTGCATTAAAGTTTGGCATAGAAGTTGCGCCCATAATTGGTTTTGGAACATTGGAGAAAATGGTTGAAATGACAAGGGTAGGATTTAAGTCACAGTGGGGAGATTTTATTGCAGAAGGCATTGTGGCACGTCCTCGAACAGAGCTATTTGCTAGAAACGGTAAGCGAATTATTACGAAAATAAAGCATAAAGATTTTGACACGATAAAATAAAGAAGGAATATGAAAAAGAAATGTTATCCTATCGGAGATATTGAAAAAGTTGCACGGAAACAGCGAGAACTAACTAAAAAACGACAATGGGTGGCATCGGTGGGCGATATGTCGGCAAAAGAACGGGAAAGCCAGCCCGCCCTGCCCTCCACCGTACCGCCAGAAGCGGACAGGGAGGCGGAAAACTTGAAGAATAAACCATGTGGGTTACAGCCAAATGATTCAGTTGAGGATGCTATAAAAAGAGCAGATGATTTATCTGGCGATGGATGGCATCGAGGAGAAATGACAAATAATCAAGATTTAAGAAGAATCGTATTGCTTGCCTATGAAGTAAGGATTTTAAGGCAGAATAACAAGGTATTAGCAGTACCGCCCTCCAACGCACCGGCAGAAGCGGACAGGCGGAAGCGGGCTGGCTTGAACTGACTATGGATGGGTTGAAAAAAGAAAAAGAGGCGGTTAGGTTCTACACGAAAAGGGAAGAATGAAGTCTGCTAGAGCAAATGGACATCTTGAAGGATTAGATGGAGCAAGAGAGGTAGCACTTCGTGTACAGGCAAAACTAAAAAAGAAGCGCCTCACCCCGCCAACAGGAGAATCAAAATGAACATAGCTATCAAACGATGGGATAATGGAAGAATTATAATTCCAGTGGGAAAATACGCCTCACTTAAAGAAGCAGTAGAGAAGGAATTGGAATTTTCTTGTTTGCAACATTTCAACTGCGTTCGCCGCCTATTCAGCATAAAGAGCCGCTGATGAAGATTGACCTTATTGCAAATGCATACGACGCATGCGCATTATATTATTTTCACATGCACTATTCAGCTAAAAGTGGGGTTACTACAATAATAAATATATTATATATATAACATCTTTGTACCTACCCCACTTTTGCCTTGAATTTAACATATATTATCCGCAAAACAGCTATCTACGATGAATTCTCTTATGCCTTCTTTACTTTATGCCTCGATTTCTGCTAATTTACGTCTCTGTACCTCTTAAATACTATATGCGGAATATTATGCCTTATACTTTAACAGAATTTGTACCTAATTTTATGCGTTTATTATTCGATCCTGAAGATCTTGTCCGCATAGCTGTTTCTCATGCCGGCAACAGCGTAAAATTATACAGAGATAAAGCTATCCAGTATGTGCTGGATAATGCTGATACGCCTAATTTATGGTTTGCGGCATCCGCCTTTGACAATAGACAAGGGCTAGCATTGTTCGGTAAGGGAATAATGGGGAATATAGATCTTGCAAGGGGAGTAATTGAGGACATAGATTATGAGAGCGCAACAGTTGCGGTGGTGAGGGGCCCATCGGCCAGGATTATGAGGATGAACAATTGGAACGCGGATATCGGAATTATGGATAACTCCAAAGCTATAATAAAAACAATGCTAATTAGTAACATGATGGTCGATGACAAGGATATAACGGAGCTGATACACAGATTCTCAGGAGAGGTACGCTTAGGCGCAGCTAGTTTCGTTCACTTTGTGAGATGGTTGCTTAAGAAAAATAAGGCTAAATAGCACACTTTTCTATTGTGGTGCTACATTTTTTAAAGTGGCCCTTACATCACTCATATATATATGGCGCCGTGCTATTCTTTATTTAGATAACACTCACAATACTGAAAGGAGCACATGATGATAACACAAGCAGATGGACGAACAGCTGAACGGATTGTAAGGGCTGAAGGCAGTATGCTACATAGCACATATCAATTAGCAGCAATAATTGCAGAAGAACGGGATAAAGAAAATGGGTATAATAGAGGAGGATAATATGGATATAATAAAATCTGGGCATACGTGTAATTTATCTGATTCCAAAGAATTAAAAAGGCTTGGCGTAAAACAAGAAAGTGTATGGTATTGGCACCTGTCCCTAGGAGAGTATCGTTTAGCCTTGTGGACGGGCCATAATTTAGAGGATTATAGAGATCAAATTTCTTATGGGGATCATATTTGTGATGATAAAGACATTTCTGCACTTACTTCTGTCGAGTTGGGGGATAGATTGCCCTACGTGCTACGTAAAGACGGTACAAATTTTTACCTTAACATTAATAAAGGTGAAACTTCATGGATAGTAAGCTATACGACTTCAGTAGGTCATACAAAGTTAATAAATGATGTAGTAAGGGATACAGAAACTAATGCAAAATCAGGGGCGTTAATTTATTTACTTAAAAAAGGGCTTTTGAAGTATACAAGGCGTATTGCTTATAGGGAGTTTTTTGCAGGTGTACTATCCAAACAGTTGGAACTTTGCTTGAGTACGGGCAAGTTTGATGTTACAACAGCGTGGAAAGTTGATGGTGAAGATTTTGCTTTGTTTGCGAAAGACGTGAGATAATAAGATTAAACGGGAGGAGTAGTAATGAAGGGAAAGACAAATAAAAAAACAAAAAGGATGCTAAAATATGAACAAAACTGAGAAATTTTATAAGTTAGCGAAACTGGATGGCTTTGATTTTTACACAGGCAAAACTATAAATTATCGCGAAAATATAGGAAAAACAGTTAAATGTCCCCAATTTAACGTTGCAGGCGATTTATGTTCGGACGCCTTTATACATGCTTCGCGCAAGCCAAATGATTGTTTTGTAGGGGCAAGGATACCATGTTCGGCATATCGTGTTTCTGGGAAATCGATAAAAGAGGATAAAGTAAAATGCGGTTTTGAAGAACTGGCTATTATTGAAGAATTAAACCCGAAAACTGTGTTTCAATGGAACTATAAAGAGGCTTGCAACCCGATAAATCCATTCAAAATTCTTCCTCCAAATAAAATTACAAAGAAACATATACAATTGACAGAAAAATGGGCTTCGGTCGGGGATTTGGTCGGTCTCAGGGCTTCGGTCTGGGCTTCGGTCGGGGATTTGGTCGGTCTCAGGGCTTCGGTCTGGGCTTCGGTCCGGGATTTGGTCGGTCTCAGGGCTTCGGTCTGGGCTTCGACCGGTCTCGGGGATTCGGTCAGGGATTCGGTCTGGGCATATATAGGTAGTATTTTTATTTCTGAGGTGCCCGCATGGAAAAAAGAGTACCCCTATCAGTGTGCTGTTGATCTTTGGAAAATGGGATTAGTACCAAGCTTTGATGGTAAGAAATGGCGGTTACATGGCGGTTCAACTGCGGAGATTCTTTGGGAGGGCACGCTAAAGGCGGCGAAACAGTTAAAAAAGGAGGGGGATCAATGAAAAACTTACCATGGATTGAATCAGCAATAGAAATGGGCGGAAAACTGGAAATACATCAGCGCGACGCAAAGAAGCAATGGAGAGCGGTACTCGTTTTTGCGGATGGAGATGTATGCCGCCCCTACCCCTACCCGTGCTCACGATTGGCGGAGGCGTTGGTGAAGCTGGACGAAAAATTGCAGGATGACGCGGGCGATGAAATGTTCGCAGATGGGAACGCATACCTGTACAATGTGCAATGGCAATGAAGAAAGGCGCAAAATGAACAGCAAAGAAAATGAGCTTAAAAATAATAAGATACGGACTAAGACTATTAGGAGTTAAACAATGCAAATAAAAGTTGAAATGCCGGATAAGATAATACAAAAGGAAACAACCGTAATAAGGGAAGAGCGCAGAACAGGAGTAAAGAAGAGGTTAGAAAAGGAATACAGAACCCGTCTCAATAATCGATATAGTCCCCTAAAAATTCCCTTATGTTGTACATATTGTGCTTTTGCAGGTGAACCGATAAGGCATTGTAAGTGCCCAAACGGGCCACGCTATGGAATAAACGTAAGTTCTTTTGATGTTTGTAGCCATTGGCAGCCTAATCAGGGCTTGCTAATGTTCTTGCAACAGCAGGAGTGGAAGGTGCATGAACCTGTTATAAGGCGCATAGAAATAGGAGCATTATGACGCGAAAATATATAGTGACTAAAAAAGAGTGTGAGGAAGAGATAAAAACAAGGAATAGAGTTTGTGAAGGTTGCGGAGGAAAATTAACACCAATTAGGACTGTAGACAATTCGAGCAACCCAACATATTGGGCCGGATGTAAACATTGCAGTTGCCTCCGGTCTGGGGTAAAAAAGATGTATTTTAACATAGCCCGAATATTGGTTGAAACAAAAACGATACTTCCATATTCACATATGAAACAACCTCTGGATATTGATACAGGATACATGGAATATTATCTTGATACCCAAACAGCAGGACTATCGGCCATTATTGCTCAAATACATAGAATGATTAGAAAGGAACAAAGGAGGATGTAAAATGATGGTACTTGCTGCATTTTTTGTTATACTATATTACATTTTTTATTTATTAATATAAGCTTTAATAATTGCTATAAAGCGGTTATAAGATAGTAGAGAGACGAGTCTATCTTTTATATAATAATAAAATAAAGGAATATTATGAGAAAAACACTATCGGTAAAATATCTGAAGTCAATTAGCGCATGTAACGTTGCGGTTAAAGAGTTTGCGGCGCAACCTGAACGAAATACTGAAAAGATTTTAAAGTTAATGATCAAACGGGCAGAATTGGATTGGACAAGCTGGTTGATTTGTCGCTTGTTTCCGACTAAAAAAATGAATGTGCAATATGCTATTTTCGCTGCACGGCAAGTATTGGGTATCTACGAAGCAACATATCCCGACGATAACCGACCACGGCAGACAATTGAGGCAGTAGAGACATACCTCAAAGCTTCTACCGCGAAAAACAAAAATGCGGTCAATACAGCGTACAGCGCAGCTAGGGCGGCATATCGTGTGGCCGCCAACATGGTCAGTGCGGGTGACACTACGTGCTACAGCGCGGTTAGGGCGGTTGACAGCGCGGCTTACAGTGCTGCCAGTGTTGTGACCAGTATGGCTGACGGCACTACTGCCAGTGTGGCTGCCAGTGCGGGTGCTAACGCAGTCATAGCGGCTGCTAGTGTGCCGGTTATAATGACTTACAGGGCAGCCCACAGGCAAATGTCATTGAAAATAATTCGGTATGGGCTAAAACTATTAGGAGTCAAGAATAAGCTTTAATAATTGCTATAAAGCGGTTATAAGATACTGGAGAGAAAGTATATCTTTTATCTTTTAATGTTAAAAAGGAGAATATAATGCATATTGAAGATCATGAATCTAACTGTACTGCGGACGCTGGCGATGAGGACAACTATGAGGTTGTCTATAGTCCTTGTATGAAGTGTGGTGGAACACGGGTGCAAGCAGAGGAGGAGCGGCTCTATGGCTCCGTCTGTCTGAAGTGCGGGCTTAGAAACAATGGCGAGTATATGCCTTTGGCCGAGTTAAATAGCGTGCGGGAATTAAATAGGGTAAAAAAGGAGTAATATGAAATAAAAAAAGGTGCGCTAGATCACGCGCTTTTTTTAGCTATTATGGATAAAATAAAAAAGGTAATTAAATGTTGACATTATATATGGCTTATGTTAATGTATTCTGATACTAATAAAACTATTAAAGGAGATTATTATGGATTTAACATCCGCCACCCCCGAACAAATTGCAGAGTTTAAGAAAGCCGCAGCTTTGCGCTATAAAGAACGGGGCATTGAGCCTAAAGTTGCTGAAGCTCTTTTTGAAGCTCAGATGTCTAAGATCGCTAAAGAACTTGACATTAAAGCTGTATAATACGAAAACTAAATAAGGAACGAATTATGCGCATTGTAAACAGCATGCCGCATCCTAGACATATATCGTATGCCAGCAGTTCTTCTGGTGGGCGTACTTTACATGCGGGCGAAATCGGACCTGAGCTTAATTTATCCAATGTTTTTTTGCCTATATTACAAACGGATTTGCGTGCTAACAAAATACAAATCCGATTAAGTGCTGAGGACAAACAATTCATTACGTTTATTCAAGCTGAAGGTGATAAGCCCTTGAGAGCAGTCAAACAAATAACAAAATCGAAACCTAAACCTAAAATCAAACCTAAGAGTATTTCCAAATCTATGCTATTACAACCACAGGTACAACCTAAGGTAAAAGCAAAGATTAAAGAGATCAAGGATATTAACCCCGAAGAGTTAAAACTAGGTACTATAAGTTTGAGTGATTTACAGGCGGCAAACGAGAACGTGCCGGGAAAACCCGTTTTTAGTGGGGATAGAGTAACGATGGACGCAATCGAAAAACACATAGGAGGAACAATAAATGCCAACAAAAACGGATAAAAAAAGACGAACAGAAGGAAGCTTATCTAAAAAGAAGAGGATGGCGTCACGTTCCGGGTATGCTGCGGAGAAGTATCCTGAACGTGTTGAAGATGCGGAGAAAGAAGGCTTAACACTACCAATGAGGGCAGGCTCTGGATTTTCGGCGACACAGAGTGGCCGAACAGCGCCGGCTGAAAGGTCGCATCGTCCTGGTAGATATAAAACTGTATCTGCTGAAGAAGCGTCTGCTAATTTGACAGCACGACAAAGGGGTGACATGCCTAGTATTAAAGATGGATTAGACGAGGATAAATCGGCGAAGACAGCGCCGGGTATTACAGAAATGCCCACAGAAGCGCCTCAAGATTATGACCCGTTAGGTGCTGACCATCCTATGATTAACGAACTAAAACAGTCCTTTAAGGAGCAAGCAGAAAAGGGTATCGGGGCACAAGTGCCACCAGAACGGGAATTGTCACCGGCGGCGGTGGCATTAAAAGCTATGTCAAACGATGTAGGACAAATGTCAGACTATATCGGACAGCGTAAGCGCATTACAATGGAGCTAGCAGATGGTGCAATGTCGGTGATGGCAATAGATATAATATTGAGCCCTTATGGGCTTGTTGTGTTATTGCCGTTAGGAGATAACCCTACATTTATACCGAAACCAGGATCCGAGATTACTATTTCCCAGGGACTAGACTCTTGGAATTGTTATTTCCCAGGTATTAGTTTCGATATACCTAAGTTAAAACTTATTGGCCTGGCATTTGTTAGGAAAGAGGAAGATAATAATGGATAATACTGATGACGTTATTAGAGAGCTTGCTAAGACGCATGGGCGTGAAGACCTATCTGACAATGAGCTTAAAGACGTAAAAACAAGAATTTCAACTTCTTATATCGATGATATTCTTGACGCTACTCCTACGGTTACGGAGAATACAGATGCGCCTAAGGAGGAAAATAATGGCTTGTAGTGGATGTGCAAAACGAAGAGCGGCAAAGCAGGCGTATTTTGTAGATGAAACCATTAGAGCAATGTCACTTGAGCAGTTAGTAGCGTCACATGAGAAAGGCGGCGTTTTTAATCGCCAGGGCATTGAGCCTTTACATACCTGGAAATTGTCATGCTGTCAACGGCTTTTGCAGCTTATGGGTGAAACAAGTTTTACATCTTCACTTGTAGATAAGGCAAAGGCTAAAGTAAAGGAAAAGGATATGTTGGAAAGGAGAATATTATGATGGAAAAACGAAATATTGTGAATGATAGACGGACGCCTAAGCCTGAACTTCATCGTACAGATGATGATTGGGACAAAAAAGCTGCCGACGAATTTGAATCTACGAAGGGCGCTAAAAAAGTTAAAAAACATAAGGACAAATAATGAACACACAAAATTTAAGTGTTTATCCTTTTGGATCTGGTGAAGGTTCCGGTGGTAGCGGCATAATGCAAGCCGGTGCTGGTAAATTTCCCAACCCGTTTTGTGATATTGCTTCGGAATATATGCCTAGCGATTTGCCTACGATATTCGAACTTTGCGAATATATGTATCTTAGTATGGGAACATATCGCACAGCTTCGCGGCGTGTTGTCAGGTATTTTCTTACGGAACTAGTGCTCGAAGGTGAATCGGATAAAGAACGAGAGTTATACAACGATTTTCTAAACGACATATTGCATATCATGCCGCTGCTTGCTGATATCGGCGATGATTTTATGGTATACGGTAATGTTTTTCTAAGCACATTTTTCCCCTTTGATCGGTTTTTGATTTGCCCCGAGTGCGGTATGTCATATCATGTTGAGACTATACAAACTAAGTTTAAACCCAAAACTAACACATTCGAAGGCGTATGTATAGGCTGTAAGAATAAGGTTATATTCAAGCGTGAAGATAGGCGTTCTCCGGATAAGGATCGTATAGCGGTTATCAGGTGGAATCCGAAGCAGATAAAGTTACGCATTCATCCTATCAGCGGTAAAATTGAATATTACTTAGAAATCGATCCTAACTTTGCGCAGAAAATCAGAGACGGTAATTCATTTTATCTTAATCAAACACCGTGGTCGATGGTTAAAACCTGTTGCAATATGGCTAAAGCTGATGCAGACTCAGTATTTCAGCTTCGTGATGACGCTATATATCATTTAAAAGACTCAACATTAGCAGGCTTACCGATTAAAGGCTGGTCGATACCGTCTATATTGCCGAACTTCAAACTAGCTTATTATATACAAATGCTGCGGCGTTACGATGAAGCTATAGCTTTAGACTTCATCGTGCCATTCCGTATATTGTTTCCTAAGGCACAAGCGGGCCCGGGTGGTAATGATCCTTTAAGTACAATGAACATGGGCGGTTTCATAAGCAAAATGCAGGATATGGTAGTAAAGAAACGCAAGAATATTACAGATATACAAGTGTCACCGTTTGAAATTGGTTACGAAATGCTCGGGGGTGAAGCACAAGCATTATCCCCGAAGGAGAGTATCGCTGTGGCGCTAGATGAACTGTTGAACGCGATAGGGCTGCCTGCTGAGCTGTACAAGGGATCGTTAAGCATTCAAGCGTTTCCTGTAGCGCTACGACTATTTGAGAAGACCTGGGGGGCTCTCGTGGAGGGATTGAACGGGTATATAGCGTGGCTACTTAAAATGCTAAGCCGGCATTTTCTATGGGGGGATATTAAAGGTAGCTTACGGTCTGTTACATTAGCTGATGATATTGAGCGTAAAGCATTAGCATTGCAGGCTGCTGCCGGTATGGATATTAGTAAGGCCACTGCTTACAGACCGTTGGGCATAGACTATCTTACGGAACAGCGAAGGGTGGTTGAGGAGCAAGAAGAGATTCAGAAGCTTCAGCAGGAAGCAATGGAGAGGGCACAGGCCGGACAGATGCAACAAGGTGGAGGCGGTATGCCTGGTGGGCCTGGTGGAGATGTAGGATCTACTCCTGGGGACGTGGCGCAGCAAGCGCAAGATACGGCTAAGCAACTATTATTACAGACTCCGGAAACTCAAAGAAGGGGTGAGCTGATTAAGATCAAACATAGCAATCCTACTCTGCATGCACTTGTAATACAAGCGATGGACGACATGAGAGCGGAGTTTAGGAGTCAGGGTCAGGCTATGATGATGGAGCAAGCGAAGATGGCTTCAGCCGAAATACCCAAAGAATATAGTAATATTCCAAGCCCGTTCGTTATTCAGTTATTGGTAGCAGATCAGATTTCTGATTATAACCGTAACGATCTTCGCAAGATGGCGATGCAGATTAAGCATAAATACCCGAAAGCTAAAGAAGCGTTTCATTTCATTTTTGCACAGACACGCGGTTGGTAATAATACGAATACGAGGTTAATTCAATAAGAAGGAGAATCATATGCTGGCTATAGCTGGAGAGAATCAATTAGGATCAGACTTACATATCATTACGGGCCCTGAAACCGATATCTTTTGCGATCTTCATGGCGCCGCTATTATGGATGTAACGCCATTGTTAAATAAGTTTGACTTTAACAAACCGGTGTTCTTAGTTTTAACACGATGCAAGATCGAGGGTTTAACACACCAGATGCTTGTGGGGTCTAATCTTGTTTGTTTATCTTCGTTCGACAAATTACCTTTAACTAATGGCTCAATTATGCCTGTTCCCGATATTAAAGCTGATAAAAAGGTTAGCAAAGCTAGTAAAAAGGCAGACAAATGCACTTATTGTAATCAAGTTAAAGAGTTACTTCCTATACCCGGGTTTAAAATCTGTATGCAATGTGCGCAGATCGAATTAGGACTAAAAACAATTCTTAACTCAAAGATTAAAACTACCTCCAATACAAAGAAGAAAAAGGATGTCAAACGCCCAAAATAACATATTTTATACTCCGCCGGAATATCCTTATTCCAGCCCGTATAATGCGTATCCGTCTAATGCGTGGCGGTCAATACCGTTTCACGGCTTTGATGCTAACTACGTGAAGCAAAACCCGCTGGCTGCCGGGCTGCAATTAGGCTTGCTCGGGGCTGCGTCGGGCTTAGGCTATGCTATGTTGCGCCGGCATATGCGCCTGCGAGCTGGAAATAAAACGCCTGTATCAGTATTCAAGCCATTATTGATAGGTACGGCTATAGGCTCCGCATTAGGTTTTATAGGTGCTACGCAGTCATTATCACAACAACCTAAAGTACCAATAGCACAACGACCTAAGACATGGGGCGGGTGGTACGATAAGCAGGATTTCGGAAACCCCCCTTTGTACAAAGAGCAATCAGCAAAAATGGAGAAACAGGCATTTCCGGCTGCGATAGGGACAGCGCTTTGGATCGCGTATAAATACGGGTCGGCTGCTCTTTTTGCATGGTTAGCAGCTAAACAAGGTAAAAAGGCATACCAAGCGGGTAGGGCAAAGCAATACGGCAAAATGTTTCGGCATATAGGTGCGGGGGCAGGCGAAGCGCTTTGGGCGGCTTTACCGTTTGGGAAGGCCAGATTTTTAAAGTATATCCCGGGAGTATCAAGTTTAGCTAAATGGCGCGCAGCAAAAAACATATCATTAGCAGGACCATCGGCTAAACACATATGGAAAGGAAGGCATGTATTAACTGGAGCGGCTAGGCGGTCAGCGCTTAAACAATTAGCTAAACGTACAGCTTTTAAAGGTGCTATTCCTACGGCTGCCTGGACACTACCGAGTTTAGCACCAGGCGTGAAGATGCCTACTCCTACGACGCCCACAGGATATAATGCGGGTAATGCAGCACAATATGCCGGCCTCAAGAAAATGTTTAACTCTTATTCTAAACCAGTACGCCAGGCTATACTTGCAAGATTTAAGCCACATGCAATGCCCAAGATTAAACTACCATCTACACCTTATGGATTTGGAGGATACTACAGATGAAAAAACAGGCACAAGATTCGGCATTCGGCGCATTATCTATGGTACGCGGTAAAACACTTGAAGATCTTTTTTTAGCTATCCGAGCAGACACGGGATTAGGTTCTATGTCTAAAGCTGAGCTCATAGGCCAAGTCAAAGGCATAACAGGATACGCAAATCCAAGCACACCGTTGTCGGCATTAATGTATAAAGGTTTAGGCGGGGCTATAGGTTGGCTTATATCAAAGTATTTCGGCATGGGGCCTGTGGGGCAATTAATATCCGGTATGGCCGGTTACGGTATAGGTAAAGTTATTAATAAACAATTAAACAAACCTAAAATGCCAGGCTGGACTTTTATATAAAATTGTTTTGACATTTATTTAAAATTGTGCTATCGTATGTGATAATAATAAATAAGGACACCAAACATGCCATCAGTAAGTTCAGGTCAACAACAAGCAATGGGTCGTGCATACGCGTACAAATGCAAGGGTAAAGGCAAACCTTTATGGGGCTCTTCAAAAGAAATGGCAGCTAGCATGACATGTAAACAACTCAGGGATTTTGCAGCGACAAAGACTAAAAACTTACCGGAGAAGAAAGCACAGGTTGATGAAACTAGATTGCAATCGTTATTGCGGGGCGCTTTATCGGGTGGAGTGACTGGCGGAACTACTGGGGGTATTGCTGGTGGATTATTAGGGGGTACAGGACTAGCGCGTAGTAGGCTTGCTCGTCTAGGTCTTGGTATGTCTTCAAAAAATAGATTACTCGGAATTATTGCAATGGCGCTTTTTGGCGCCGGCATAGGTGGAGTTTCAGGCGCACATATAGGCGCGATTTCTCGTTCCGCGGCACCAAGAAATAATAAAGGTAGAGAGAAAAAAGGAGCATTAATGAACACAGAAATTACAGCACAGGAATTAGAGTATCTCGAAGGTTTTATGAATAAATGCGCGGCAGCAGGAGTTGATCCTATTATGATGATAGAGAAAGATGCTGGTATTGCTGACATAGCAAGAAGACTCTTACCCGCTGCTCTTAGGGCAGCTAAAGGCGCTAAGCGTATTAGTTTAGCTACTCTTAAGAAACTTATGAGTAATGCTAAAGGTATAC
>Ga0207997_1000350_pt1 | contig 23275 bp, 21 predicted proteins | sample AntAceMetag02UKN_FD_184777 | JGI IMG/M metagenome (GOLD analysis project Ga0207997, IMG submission 184777) | Saline lake microbial communities from Ace Lake, Antarctica - Antarctic Ace Lake Metagenome 02UKN (SPAdes) (version 2) | ecosystem: Environmental > Aquatic > Non-marine Saline and... | reverse complement strand
GCGTTATCGCGAAAAACTTTAGATAGATTTTTCGGTTCATTGTGAGGGCTCCTTATTTGGAACTTCCGACGAAACTTCCGGAATATTTATATTGACGATATCAGGATTTTGCTTCAAAACGAACACTTTATCTAAGCGCTCGATATCAATGAAAGGATAGACTTGGGCGCTTTTCAACGGCTGTGTAGGTTCCGCATATATCTCCCCCACTTTACCAACAAGGTATCCAGGTTCAAAAAGGCCGTCTCGGCCGGAAGTTATTAAAATGTCCCCTATTAACAAGGATTCTTTTTGGAGAACGCGCTCCAATTTTAGGGAAGTGCCAAAATCTCCGGATACAAGGCCTTCCGTTTGAACTGTTGGTTCCAAAGAATTAATGACCTTAACCGCAACTTTCAAATCCGGCGAAAAAACTAAGTCTACTAGGCTGTATCGTGATTTTGTCTTTTTGACGATCCCCACAAGGTGATTTTTGTAAATAATCATGTCGCCTTCCGCCACTCCTGAGGCTTTTCCTACATTTATAAAAATAGTCGAGTGTGTGGCATCTTGAGAGTTTCCGAGTACGTTTGCTAAAATTAGTTTTCTATCTGTTTCATTGTCAAGGCTATCATGATTGTCATCCAGAAATTGGGATTTTAAAACCGAATTTTCTTCCTGCAGGTCTGATAATGTTACCAAGTGGCTTTGTAGATCTATAATTTCGGACTTTAGTTTTTGGTTTTCATTATAAATGGAATTGATACTACTAAAAAAAGATAATGTATCTTTGGTTTGAACAGCAAGACTTCTTAGTGGGACGGATAAATTCATTAATATAAAACCGCTTATTTCTTCTAAGGGGCGAAGAAAATTTAAAAAGGAAAGTGCGATTACTACGACGGATAAAAAAAGATATTTCATTAATATTAATTATAGAGTAACTTTAAGTTTTAGGTAGATCTGTAGGTTTTTAATTTACTTTTGGTCCGTTTAGTTCGGCTAATTTCGGCTAATACAGACCATGGAGAGCAGATTATCGTCATCCAGCAGTTTTCCGCAACCCATAACTACGCAGGTTACCGGATCTTGTGCCACGTTTACGGGAACTTTTAATTCACGGGAAAAAAGATGATCCAAACCTTTTAAGTGAGCTGTTCCACCTGCTAGAGTTAGTCCTTTGGAGAGAATATCTGGCATCAATTCGGCTGGAACAGTTTCTATCACATCTTTTACTGTATTGATAATTTGTTGCAAGGAGCCTTTCATAGCACCCTCTAGCTCGGATACCGGAACCTGTATGGATCTGGGCAAGCCGGTTTTTAAATCACGCCCCTGCAAAACAACTTCTTTGGACTTATTAACGCTGTCACCAAGAAGTTCCATCGCTCGACCATATTTGCACTTTATCTCCTCCGCCGTTTTTTCCCCTAAAAGGAGATTGTACTTTTGGCGTGCATAATTGACTATATCCATGTCAAGCTGATCACCTGCAACTCGCAGGGAACGACTCACTACCATGCCGCCAAGCGAAATAACGGCTATTTCAGTCGTACCGCCACCAATATCAACGACTAAATTTCCTATAGCCTTTTTCACCGGAAGATTCGCGCCTATTGCCGCCGCCATAGGTTCTTCAACCAATAACACTTTTCGTGCACCTGCCTCTAGCGCCGAATCTATTACTGCTTTTTGTTCAACCGATGTCAGCCCTGATGGAACACCTATAACTATTCTGGGTTTTGGGTACTTGGGAAATTTTGTAGGTATAGCATTTACTGACCTTATAAAGTGGGATATTAGCTGTTCCGTTGCATAGAAATCCGAAATTACGCCATTTCGCAATGGGCGAATTGCCTGTAGGTTTTTGGGTGTTTTTCCAAGCATTTTTTTGGCCTCCTTCCCCACCGCTAAAACTTGCTTGGTTTTTTTGTGTATAGTAACTACGCTCGGTTCGTTTACCAAAATACCCCTCCCCTTAACGTATACGAGGATTGTAGCTGTTCCTAGGTCTAAGCCTATATCATAAGATATCTTGCGTAAAAGTTTGTCAAACATAACTAAGGTGAGTTTAGCACATCTAGTAGCCGAGAGGCCGCAGGGCCTGGACTTTGAAAGGACAGGCCTCTAGTGTTAAAATGGCGATATGGCTGTTATACCAATCGTAGAAGCTCCTAATAAAATACTAAATGAAAAAACGAAAAAAGTTAGGGGTTTTGAAGGGGAAACATTAAAAATAATAAAAGATTTAAAAGATACGCTGGACAAAGCTCGTGATCCGGAGGGGGCCGGTCTTTCTTCTAATCAGATAGGAGTACAAAAAAGCATTTGCGTCGTCAGAAATTTTTTCACGGATCCGCTAGATGAAACCAAGAATTTATTTGACGAACGAATCCTAATTAACCCTAAAATCGTCTCAAAAGATAGCGAGGAAAAGGAAGGTTGGGAAGGATGTTTGAGCGTACCAAATACTTACGGAAAAGTTCTCAGATCGAAAAAAATTAAAGTTAGGTATCAAGATGAAACCGGTCAAAAATGTAGCCTTGTTGCCAAAGATTTTTTTGCACGTGTGATACAACACGAAATAGATCATTTAAATGGTATTTTATTTACTTCAAAAGTCACTGGTGACACTGTTACTGAGGACTTTTTTAACGAGTAGCTTTTCTAGAAACTAAGCTCATGAATAAAATTAAAGTAGCTTTCTTCGGAACTTCGGATAGATCTCAGCCCATTTTGGAGTGTTTGGATACAAACTTTGACCTAGTACTATGCGCTACAAAAACGGATCGAATAGTTGGTAGACACCGAAAAACGGAAAAAACGTTAGTTAAAAAGTGGGGTGAGCGGGAAGGTATAGATGTTTTTGAAATCGAGAACTTCAAAAAAGACGAGAATGGCTTGGTTAAAGCACTTATCAAACATGGAGTAGAACTGATAGTTGTGGCTGATTTCGGCTTTATAATCGGAAAAGAGTTGATCGACAAGTACAAAAATAAAATAATAAATATCCACTTCTCACTTCTCCCAAAATACCGAGGAGCAAATCCCATACAAGCAGCGATCATCCAAGGAGAAAAAGAAACGGGAATAACTTACCTTTTAATGACTCTTGATCTGGACGAGGGTCCTATCTTACACCAAATCAAACTAGATATAAAAGGGAATGAGACATCTGGAGAATTATATGAAGTTTTGTTCAAAAGAGCGGCTCAAAACCTGTCTGATGTTGTGAAAAAATACCTAAATAAAGAAATAGTGCCCGTTGAACAAAATCATGAAAAAGCGAGTTTTTACTACTCCCCTTCTCACCCGAAAAGCACCTATATCTACAAGGAAGACGCTAGAATTAATTGGTGCGAGAGCTTAAAACAGATCGAGAGAAAGGTTAGGGCTTTTAATCCCTGGCCAATTGCGTGGACAACTTTGGGAGATTTGGAAAAGTCCGAAAAAGCGGAACAGATGGAGCTAAAAGAGGGTGTGAAAAAGGATTTGAGAATAAAAATTTACAGTGCGGAGCTAAAAGAGGGAAAAATCATTCCAAAAACTATTCAGGTAACCGGGAAAAATAAAACCAAGTGGGAAGACTTTAAAAACGGATATACAGTACAGGCAAAATGAAAACTATAGCTTGAGGTTTATTTTCTTAATAAATGAAGGGTCTTTTTTTAATTTCTTTAAACAGGAAGCGCATAAAGTGATTCGTACTTTTCTCCCATCTATTTCCACACGCTTGTTTCTTAAATTGGGCATTTGACGACGGATTGTTCTTCGCGTAACACGTTTACCAATTCCCCTGGGAACGGCGTTTCCTTTTTTGTAAGTTTTTTGACAGATCTGACATATCTTTGACATAGCAAGGAGGATTAAAGCATAAAGGAGATTTAGTGTCAATGAAAGAGCCTAAAATTTATTACGAAAAACGAGGGGTGCGGATGAAAATGGATACACGAAAATCGGCGAAAACTTCTTTCGCGAGTTGAGTTTACGTGTATCCATTGTTAAGACCTGTCAATCCTACGTTTCTACACTGCTGCCGCTACCGCTCTTCGATTGACTGCTACCTGTTCAAGGCGTTCTCGGTCACCTTGAGACATCTGCGTTCGTTGGGCGTTTTCCCTGACTTGAGGCATCGTGATCTCAGCGTAGCACAACCGGCCAGAATGGTACTGATCAGACAACATACTGCTCGCGCTCGCATACCAACTTGATCTCTTCCTGCCACCCCCGCTATCATCATCATCAGACATGTCAGTCTCCATGTAAACCTAAGAAACGGTAACTCTAAGACATCCTAGAGCAATGAGGGTATTATATGGGCAAGTCTATGAAATTTCAAGTATTAAACCAAAAGTTGACACCCCCTCCCACATCCACTAATCTTAAGGTAATGATAAAGACAACCCAAAAAACAAACGGAACATCAAACAAACCATCCAATAGAGCACATAAAAAATTCACCAACTGGTCTGAATCAATAGACAAGATAGTAGGATCGCCTTATTGGTTTGTGTTTTCGGTAATCTTGATTTTGATCTGGCTTCCCTCCGGAATTTTTTTCGGATTCAACGAAATTTGGCATCTCATAATAAACACTACCACCACAATTTTGACATTTCTGATGATGTCACTTTTACATGCGTCCCAAAGTGAGTGGGAAAAGAAGATGGATCGCATACAAGATAGGGAAAAGGAAATTCTAAGGGCAATGAGTAAAGAGCTTGAGGCAACAGTAAGGTCTCTTCGCGAACTATCCAAAAACTCAAAATAACCAAAATATAAGAAAAATTTAGAGGGTTTGTGTTAAAATCTTAGGGCATTCATATCTGATATATATGATAGGTATCTGGTGCGCATTTGTAAGTATATAAGGCACGCCTGGATAGCTCAGTTGGTAGAGCAATCCCCTTGTAAGGGATAGGTCGTGAGTTCGAATCTCACTCCAGGCTCCATTAAAAATGTGTACGCGTTTTTAATGAGCCAACAAAACGTACTCATTTTGCTTGGACCCGAAAGGTTTGTACTCAAACCTTGAGTATTGAAATAAAAGAGAAGGAAAGTTGATAATATAAATGTTACGTAATAGCCTCATGCCGAGGTACCGAAGTGGTCAAACGGAACTGTCTGTAAAACAGTCGGCAATATGCCTACATAGGTTCGAATCCTATCCTCGGCACCATTAAAAATGCGTACGCGCATCTTTAATGAGCCAACGTAAATACGGGCGCAAGGCGAGTATTTCGTTGTGCCTAACAAGTTTCTACGAAACTTGTTAAAGTCAAGCACAATTCGATAGAATTTGCTTGTGCCCGAAAAGTCTGTACCCGGACTTTGAGTATTTAGTGTTGGGAAGCAACACGTATGTGCCAACAAAATGCAAAGCTTAATAAGAGGGTTTTGCCCTCTATATTAAGCCCACTTAGCTCAGTTGGTAGAGCAACTCCATGGTAAGGAGTAGGTCGGCAGTTCGACTCTGCCAGTGGGCTCCATTGAAAATATCTAGTGCAACTACCTATCTAACAGCGAGGGGGCGTCGGTTAATGGTAAACCATGGGACTCCAAATCCCAGACTGGGGGTTCGATTCCCTCCGCCCCTGCCACGCAGTTTTGTTACTAAGAAGGATTATCTTGAATTTACCAAATAATACAATCCTTGGACAAAAACAAAAATATCTGCTACAATTCCGGCTAGTTATGAAGTTAAAGTGCAAGAAGGCACAATAAGTCATTCTTTTTGACCAGAATATTCTTTTTTGATAATTCCCTAAAAATAGAAATGAAATTGAAGGCGGTGAACAAATAAGTGAAAATATATATTGGAAATCTTCCTTACTCCACAGATGACGCATCTTTAAAAGAGCTATTTAGTTCTTTTGGTACCATAGTTTCTGCTACAGTTATTAGCGATAGAGCTACAGGACGCAGTAAAGGATTTGGATTTGTTGAATTCGACAGCGAAGAAGCTACAAGTAAAGCTATAGAAGCAATGGATAATTATGAAGTGGATGGAAGAAACATTAAGGTTAGCAAGGCTAGACCTAAAGATTAATAGATAACTTGAAATAAAGTTATTTGTGAGAGGAGCCCGCTTCTTGAAGCGGGCTCCCTTGTTTTACACGGAACGCGAGGACATCAGTTTGATCAGCTTATATACCCAAAAAATTCATTATTAAAAATCTGACTACTAAAGGTCCCATGCCCCTGGGGGAAGGGGAAATAACCTCCAAATGAGTATAATCCTTGGACATATCTAAATCCCCTACTGTCTTACCGCTCTTGCGAGAAGAGCCAAAATCTATAAAGTAAGAACCTTCCTCTAAATTTTGGGGGTTTATTAAATTAGGCACTCCGGCACTTGACACAACAAGTTGATAATTAAGCTCTTTTTGGTTTTCGTAATAACCAATAATCTCAACAGAGGCTCCTGAAAGTGTTGAGTAATGCGCAATAGGTTTACCTACTAAATCTCCGTAACCTAGTACGCCAATTGACAGCCTAGATAAATCTAGATCGTAATGAGTTATAAAATAGTCAAAGGCTCTAACTGTTGGAGGTAATCTGTAAAACTCCCCAGAGTAAAAACGCCGCGTGCTTTCCGGAGAAAGCAAATCCACATCCTTTTCTACCGGAATTACGCCCAAGACAGGGTTTAGGCTCTCTCTAGGTAAAGGAAGTTGGATAATTCCTCCTGCAACATCTTTTGAAGTGAGAACATCATTAACTTGTGAGATTATTTCCTCATCTGAAAGAGAGGCGGGAATGCTTAAGATCTCTACGGGAATTTTTAGCTTTTCACAAAATTTCTTTTTTAACCGAATGTATACTGCAGACTCAATATTATCCCCTATTTGAACAATGGCCAACTTGCCAAGTTTAGAAGCTTTTCCCTCATGTTCCTCAAAGTATGTTTTTATATGCTCCTCTAAAAAACGAGCGTGTTCTTTACCATCAAATATTTGCATGAGAGCAGTTTAACACGAGACCATCTCACAACTAAGAGCTTGGCAAAAGAAGGTAAACCTGCTATCATTAGCGCTACGTTGTTCCCTCTAGAGAATCGGTTTGAAAGGAGTATCTAGGTGATCAGTAGAGTAGCTGTAGAGCCAGTCAGTAACGGAGACTATCGCATCAAGGCAGTATGCGGAGGGGGTCAGGTGAAGTACTATAAAGAAAGTGGTACCAACCACCTGACATGTTCGGCCGGGGAAGCAGATACCTTCGGGTCTCATTCTGAAGCTCAGGAGGTAGCTGATACTCTCAATTGCTGACTTTAAGGCTGGTTTAGAAAAAAATGGGCGGATCGTCAAAGACGTACAACATTGACGATCTGCCTTCTTCACTATTCAAAACAAAAAACAGCTAACACCATCCGCGCGTTATCATTCCCTTATAAGTCTTTAATTTAACAATAAGAAAAATCAAATTTACTGAAATTTAGCGGAAGTCTATACAAAAACGAAAAAAAGGCTCGTTTAACAACGAACCTTTTATTGCCATCTAAAAAATAATTCCGCCTGACATGTCGATCCTCTGAAGTAGAATCCCTTTGTTATCAAAGTGGGTTTTCTGTTTCGGATCTTTACTTCCGAAAACCCGAAATCCCTAAAAAAAGGTTGTTAAGAAACTTAATCTGTTCAGGTTTCTCGAGCACACCAGGGTTCCAAGAGCATTAAAATCTCTCGTGCACAAATTATACCAAAACAAAAAACCTCACAAACCAAAAAGTCCCAAGAAGCCTTCCATTAAAGGAAGAAGTACCCTACTAAAGGCATTGGTTGAAATCAAAATTAGCAAAAGAAACATACCATAGGGAGCTAGTTGTTCCCACTGCCAAGACAAATTCGAGGGCAGTATTCCACTAACAAATTTAAATCCGTCTAATGGGGCTATGGGTAAAAGGTTAAAAAAACCTAACCCGGCGTTATAAAAAGCAAAATAATAAAGGAAGGCTGAAAATAATCCGCCGGAGAAAAACGGGATTTTTAAAAGTAGGCAGGAGGTTATTGCCAAAATAAAATTCATTCCGGGACCTGCAATAGAAACTAAAGAGAGTCCTTTCTTGGGATCACGGAAATTTCGAGGATTTATTGGAACCGGCTTAGCCCAACCAAACCCGGCAAAAAGCAAAAACAAAGTACCGAAAGTATCTAAATGTACCAAAGGATTTAAAGTTAGACGACCTGCATACTTTGCTGTAGGATCCCCCTGTCTGAGAGCCATATAAGCGTGAGCGAATTCATGCAGGGATAGGGAGAACATCAACGCTAGAGCCAAAGTTAGAAATACCACGGGATTTGTAAAAAGTAGACTTATTAACATGTTCTGTAAGTATACCAAATAACCCGGTGCTATCTTTCGAGAAGACTGTCCATTGAAAAGGTTCATCATCTCAATAATGTGGTAAAATAGCTTGGCAATGGCTCTCATCAAATTTTTGGAAACCTCAAAAAAAGAATTCGAAAAAATAAAGTGGCCTTCAAAAAAGGAGACTCTTCGCTTACTGGGGGCGTAATTGGTGTTAGTTTTGTCATCGGGATATTTGTAATGGGATTGGATTATGTACTCAAGGAAGGGCTTAATCTTTTGTTGAGTTTCAAGTAGTATTAAGCTTCACAAGGAAAAAAAAGAAAACCGTAGAGAATTCATAAAAAACAATATGGCTGAAAAAAAAGAAGAAATCATAAAAACCGCTAATAAAAAGAATGAAAACATAACACTTCTTTCCACCCAAGAGCCCTCTGAAGAAGCGAGCTGGTATGTAGTTCATACCTTTTCAGGAAATGAGCACAAGATAGCAAAGGCCTTAAAAGAAAGGGTTCAGTTGGGGGGCTTTACAGATCGAATATTCCAAGTTATGATCCCTCAGCAGAAAAAGATCGTCGTGAAAGAAGGCAAGAAGAAAACTGTAGAAGAAAGGCTGTTTCCGGGATACATTTTAGTCTTAATGGAAATATCTGACGAAACTTGGCATGTCGTTAGAGGTTTGAAGGGGGTGACAGGATTTGTAGGAACGGGAGATAAGCCCACAGCACTTCCGGAATCTGAAGTGTCAGCCTTAATGAACTACATGCGAGATGAAGAACCTACATTTGAGGCAAATTTCAGCGTAGGAGATGCAATCAAGATCACGAACGGGCCTTTTGCGGACTTTTTAGGCAAGGTCGAAGAGGTAAACGAAGATCAGGGAAAAGTAATGGTCCTTGTTAGCGTGTTTGGAAGAGAAACTCCCGTCGAACTCGACTTCACACAGGCAGTAAGCCTATAGCGTAGAGGTTTTGCGAAACCCTTACGACTCAACGACAATTCGAGTTCGGGCTAGAATTTAGCACATATTTAGGAGGTCAACAATAGCAAAGAGCTGTTTTGACATATAGTGGTAAGTGTTAAATAAAGTAAATAAAACATGAGTGGATATAGAAAATAGAAAAAGCATATATGGCAAAAAAACAGAAAAAAATAAAGGCTAAAATTAAGTTGAACATACCTGCGGGAAAGGCTACGCCCGCCCCTCCAGTGGGACCTGCTTTAGGACAGCATGGAGTACCTCTAATGGACTTTTGCAAGCAGTTTAATGCTCGAACAGCAAAAATGGGAGATGTATTAATCCCGGCTGTTTTAACAGTCTACGAGGACCGCTCCTTCAATTTCATCACTAAAACCCCCGTCACCTCCCGTCTTCTATTAAAGAAACTGGGTGTCAAAAAAGGGTCAAGTGTGCCTAACAAGGAAAAAGTTGGAGAGCTTACACAAGAGGATTTAAGAGAAATAGCCGAAATAAAAATGCCGGACCTAAATACAGAAGATATCGAGAAGGCAATAAAAATCATTGAAGGTACTGCAAAATCTATGGGAATAACCATTAAAAAATAATATATATGGCAAATAACGTCGAAGAAACAATCAAAAAAGTAAAAGAATCGGCAAAAGAAAAGTTTGACGCATCAGTAGAGGTACACATAAATTTAAACCTTCCAAAGGACAAGAAAATTAGATTCACTACTACCCTACCCGAAGGTACAGGAAAAGAGAGGAAAGTTGCCGTTTTCGCAGCGAAGAGTATAGCGAGTGCCGACGTACAACTGACGGAATCGGACATCGAGGAAATAAAAAAAGGAAACTTAGTCCCCGGAAAAGATTTCGATGTTCTTGTTGCCGAGCCAACGTTTATGCCGAAAATTGCTAAAGTTGCTGCCATTCTAGGTCCTGCAGGCCTTATGCCAAACCCGAAAAGCGGAACGGTGACGAACGATGTAGAAAGCACGGTTCAAAAGTTTAAGTCAGGTCAAATAGAAGTAAGAACGGAGTCCTCGGCCCCAATTATCCATACCACTATAGGTAAAATCAGCTGGGAAGAAAAAAAATTGGTTAGCAACTTGAATCATCTTTTGACAGCGACTCGTTCCAACAGGCCAGTTGGGGCAAAACCAAACTGGATTAAGTCAATCTATGTAACATCTTCCATGGGCAAGTCTTTCGAGGTAGATCTATAGAGAGGAACCCAGGACAGTCCTTTGAAACTCCCCATACCTAAAATGCTAGTTTGAATAACATTCAAGGACTATCCTTTACACCTTTTCACTTATAGCTATAGTGGGGTCATTTGTAAGCTCGGTAACCAGGACTGTCCTGCTTGTGTCTGTAGGACCGGGGATACGTAGGTGTAACTCCTAGGACAGTCCTGGCTTTAGACAGGGAAAAGTTATTTAAAATAACGAAGTTTCCGTGCGATAAACCCTTTCTTTTTGGGCCTTTCTTTAGAAGCCGGGGCACCTTGTTCGGTCGCGTCGGAAGATCCTTCTTCATAAGACTTCCCTATTCCAACGTAAACATTAACACCCACCTCATCAACATTAACTAAACCAACATCTAGCTCAAAAATCTTCTCGTTGGAAGAATCTTTATTGAGAATCACTTTATCCTTTATTAAAGAAACAAAATTTGCGTGCTCTGGTAAAACATCGAATTCTCCAACGGAATTTATCGAGCTCAAGGACTTAACAGACCCGCTGAACATTACACTACGCCTATCCCGAATAGTTACTTTTAAAGTCTCACTTTGCGGTTTCCCAGTACCTGCAGTAGTATTAGGCACTTTATCATTCCTTAGGAAGAGTATCCAAACCGGCTATATATAAAAATTTATCGGCGGAAACAGTGTCGTGTCGACCTTCCAGTATATCTTTCATATCCGAAACGGTAGTCTCTGAAGGAACATAGACACCCTCCTTGCCAACTTGCTTGGACGTAACATAGAAATTCTGCGTCATATAGTTTTTCACCTTTTGTGCCCGCTGGTACTTAGTACGATCCTCCTCACTCAACTCTGACTCCCCTACTAAAGATACTATTCTTTCCAAGGACTCAGCATCCTTTAATAAACTTCTCGCCTGTAGCGCTATCTTATAATGAAGAGTTGTAACCGTTCCTGGGCTCAAAGCACTAGAATCGGATGCTAAAATATCCACAGCCGGAAAACGGCCCTCTTGATAAATATCTCTAGACAACACTATCTCCGAATCCAGGTACCTGAAAACGGCCTGAACAGCGCTATCCAAAATATCGTCCGCCGGAACATAAATCGCCTCTATACTTGTTACATGCGCCTCTTGAGTCGAAATTAGACGTTCATGTAAGTTAGCCAATTGGGAGGTAAGGTCAGGCTGATAACCATCCTGTGAAGGGATGGACTTCATTAATAAAGAAATTTCATTGCCTGCCTGCGCGAATCTGAACATATTATCCACAAAAAACAGAACATTTTTCCGCTGTACGTCCCTAAAATATTCGGCCAGAGCAACTCCAGCATGAGCCGCCAAAAATCTCATAGAGGAACTTTCACCCATTGTCCCATATACGAGCGCCGTGCTATCCAATACACCAGTTTCTCCCAACTCTGCATATAATTCCTGTCCTTCTCGTGTTCTTTCACCAACTCCGGCAAACACGGACACGGTATTTTCCTTATTCTTATTCAGTATATTATGTAATATTTCAGTCAATAGGACAGTCTTTCCTACTCCGGCACCGCCAAATAAACCTATTTTACCTTCACTAATCAAAGGCGCGAATAAATCCAAAACTTTAATACCTGTTTCCAATAAAGTGTGGCTACCGGATATCTTTTCATAATCCGGCGTTTTTCCATATATTCTGACGTGCTCTCCCGTATCAATGGGGCCTTTGGCATCTCGTGCAACACCCAGGCCGTTCATAACCCTACCTAAAACGGCATTTCCCACCGGTATTTCAATTGAGCCCTCAGTACACACTACAGAAGCCCCTCTAAAATAACTTTGCAGATCAGACAAAGCCAAACAGTACAAACGGTTTTTACTCGAAGAGTCGAAAACTAATAATTTAGCCTCGGGATTTGATTTCAAAACCAAAAGCTCATCAATTCCCGGCTTGTAATCACTTAGAAACTCAACCTCTACTACCTCCCGACTTATTGAAACTATCGTTCCGGTTTTTGTAAGATCAAGATCTTTTTCAAAATTAAGATTTTTCTCAGAACTTTCCGGCATATCTTTTCCTCTTTCCTCCGCTATATTAGCAACCATACAATACTCCTGCCAAAACTGTATTTTTATCTTTATTAGCTTTCCGATGCTTCAACAAGGACCTCTCCAATTTCAGTTTTTTCAAGTTGTGTAAGGCGTTACTCGCAGCCATGTCCAAACTCACCATCCTGGAGGTGTATTTACTCAGAGCTGACTCATATAAAGCGTGCTCAAAAAGAGAAGACTTGATTTCTTTTTCAAAAAACTCAAAAACCTCCTCTAAAGAAGGCTCGAAAATACAGCGAATTTGGCGCATATCTTGAAGGGTTTCCATTGTTACAGCATCTCCGGATATACCCGATTGTTGCGGAACTTGTTCCAAAACATCCTTAAATTTTCCATGAAATAATATGACATTTTCATAAACACTTAGGTCCTCCATAATTTTCGAGACTTCTTCCGGATCGGGATCACCATCCGATAAATCGTAGTACTGAAAATTTCTCTTGGGGAATCTTTGGGGAAACCACAGTTTTCCTAACTTGCCTAAAATCGCTAGGTCAACGGTACTATCTATATATTTTGCGAAATATTCGAAAACTTTAAGAATAATATCACCATACAGTCCTGTATTTGCCGAAGCAAAAACCAAAACAGTCTTTCCATTTTTCTTTGTAAAATTCATTTTGTTTATATATCTCGACTGATCTTCCTCCTCCGTAACTCCTTGAGACTCTAATAGTTTTTTAATGGTGTCGTCGTATGACAGTTTTACTCTAGCAAAAATTGAGGAAACACCGTGCAGAAACTCTCTATTTCGTAAAACATAATCTTTTACCTTTCTCATTCTGAGCGCTGCTACCTCTTGGTATGTTTGAGCCACTGTCTTGAATATGTCTAATTGTTCTATTCTTCTATCGACGTTTATCATATATTTATACCTATTAAATCTTTGATTGTGTCACTTTTACCTGTTACATTAGATAAAAGAGCATTGAAGTCCGGGCTCTCTCCTATAAGTTTATCTACGTACTGTCTAAAATCTGAGTCTTTTTCATACATATCCGATAATTTCTTGGCTAGGAATTCAAAATTAGCTGTCTGCTTTTCTGCGAGCAACCCTCCCCAAACCAGCGCAAATAAAAAATACTGGACGTTTAGTGGATATATTCGTTGCGGGGGCTGATTAAAGAAAGCCGTAACTTTCTTGCCGGTCTCTAAACTTTCCCTTATCCCCTCGCTCAATTCCGCTCCAAAGTGAACAAAGCGCTCATGCTTTCTTAACAAACTCAAAAACCCGGATAGCTCCCGATGAAGGCTTTGGTGCAACATCGATTGTACTTGTCTCCCAACACGCGTTACAGATAAAAAAGTATTAACAGCGGGACGCTTCCCCTGATCAAACATAGAGGAATCGAAAAAGATATGCCCGTCAGTCATTGACATCAAATTGGTCTGTATATATCCTGAAATATCTCCTTCGACAGTCTCTGCCACCGGAAGACAAGTTATGGAATTTGCTACATCTCCAACTTTAAAATTACCGGCACGTTCAAATAGTCCGGAGTGAGCAAAAAACATGTCTCCAGGATAAGATTCTCTACCAGGAAAACTACCTCCTATTAATGACAATTCGCGATAATACTTAGCGTGTGAGGACATGTCATCCAAAACAAGTAGAACGTCGCGACCTTTATCTCTAAAATACTCGGCAAAAGCCATAGCTGTGTAAGGTGTCAAATAAACTTTTCCGGGAGAATCCGAAGAAGAACTGCCAATCAGTATAAAGGATTTACCCAAATGGGCTTTCTTACTAAAGTTCAAAACATCTAAAATGGCCTCTCGATTTTTTCCTATACCCGCATAAATACAAACGGAACCTTCTTTAATTTGAGACGCCATAGTTTGCTTTAAAAACTCAGTCTTTCCGGACTTTTTATCACCCAAAACTAGCTCTCTCTGTCCCTTCCCTAAAGGAACCATTAAATCAACGATCGAAACGCCTGTGATTAAGGGTGCGGATATCTTTTCGTGGTCCATAAAATCAGGGGCAGCCTTAAATACATGCATCAATGACCGAGACTCTTCTGAAGCAAAATTGCCGGAGGTGGGTGTTGGGGGGGAGGGAGAGGCACCGAAGGTAGATCCGGCAGTAAGTGCAGAACGGGGATCGCTAGATGCATCCCCTTTAAACAACGGCTTTCCGGCCGAATCAAAAACACCTCCGAGAGAGCTATCTGAAACGTATACTTGAAAGGGCAATTTCGTGCGGGCAACCTTTACCCCTATTCGAAGATCGCGATCCTTTTCCAAAAGCAAAACTCTAACCAAGCTTTCACCGAGAGACATTACTAAGCCCAAACTACTATCGGAAAACATTACTACTTCCCCAATGAAAACTTGGGGCAATCCGGAAATTCCCACCAAGGAGGAATTCATTGTCTCTACAAAACCGACCTCATTATTCTCCCTTAAATAAGTTGAAAAATCTTTACCTAAGTACATAAGACGATTCCTTTTCTAAAAAGTCACTTAATTTTGCTTTCAACGAAAGATCCGAGTACATACCTCTCCAAAGAACAACCAAACCGCCCAAAATGGAGGGTTCTACCTCCCTATCTAAAAGGAATGGGCAGTTTGTCACATTTTCTCCTAACCAATTAAAGAGCTGTTCCCAAAACTTTGGAGAAAAATCTGAGCGGGAAACCTTCACGGTAAGAGTTTCTAAGTTTAATAGGTCTTCCTTCAAACCCTTTAGACCGGTTTCGGAGGAGGAAATATTGGTAGTGTCTGCTCCATTATTTTCCAAGTACCTCTGGATGAGAAGCCCTCTACCAGAGGTGTTCGCGAAAGTGTTGGCAGCGTAAAGCTCCTTCTGCAAACCCTGAATTTCTCTGATAAATGGTTCCAAATCTACTTTATATTTTACTAATTCGTTTAGGTTAGCTACTCTAATCATGCTGTTTAAAAATCCCTTCTTTTTTAGCCTCTTCAAGAACTTTAAAAACATAATCACCGCTATCTTCAACATTAAGCGACTTTCCTATTATCGCCTTAGCCACCCTTTGAACTACTTCCAGCACTTCCCTATCCAAGGAATCTTTTCTTTCCTGTTTGTAGAGATTTAGTTCCTCAGAAATCTTGCGCTGCGACTCCTCAAGGGAGTTTTTCAGGCTTTCGCGAAAGGAAACGAGCTCTTTCGACATAGCTTCTTTGAAATCGCCGGATATTTCTCTCAAAGATCCCATGTTTTCCTTTGAAGCCTCTAATAACACCTTCCTACTTACTTTGTGCAAGTTTTCCGCGGAGTCACTCAGAAACTCTTCCGTCTCATCAGCCACTTCTTGGGCTTTAGTATCAAGTTTAGATGACATATCTTTCCCTAATAGATTGGCATCACCTAAAATCTTCCCCGCCCTGCTGTTAGCATCTTGAATAATTCCAAAGGATTGTCGTTTTGCCTCCTCTAATACCTCCGAGGCGTCATCATACTCCTCCTCCTTTTTATCCTCTAATGAGGAAGCTTTGGAGAGCAGTTTCACAAAGTAGCTACTTAGGCCAAAGAAAAGTAAAAATAGGATAGCGAATGCCAAAATGCCCAAAGGAATGAAGTAATTGGATAAAAGATATCCGGGGAAAAAGATTTTTAGTGTGGGCAGTGACATGTTAGTATTTTACCTTTCTTTTATTAAAATCATAGTACTAAAACTAAATATGAAAGAACTATGCCGATTATCATTATGCCAAAAGTGAAAATAAAGTTGAAAACAACGGCAGATTTAATGTCGCGGCTTGCCAAAGGATTGCGGCCAAGAGCCTCTACACTTTTTCCTGAGATCTTTCCAAAGGATGAAAATCCCACTACAAAGCTAGCGATAACTACCATGGCGGAGATTAAATAGCGGAAGGTGGTTAAGGGGCTTAATACCGGAGCCATGGCACCAGTTTTTAGGAAATTTAATAGGTTTTTTTGAGAACGGCTCGGAACGTATGCGGTTTTAATATCCAAATGAGCCATAACTGTACCTAATACCTCAGGATCATCGCTGGAATAAGCTTCTAAGGCCGTTCCTAAAACATACCCGTTAACATCTGCTTTTTCGGCGGCTCCTTTTACTGATGAGGAGGTTAAAAAATCACCTATTTCTATGTTGCCATTTACTGAACTTACCTTTACATAAGCCTCTCCGGATGAGACTACTTTTACAGAATTACTTTCTTCCAATGTTTTGTCTATCATAGAGATCGCCGGATCTTCCACTACTACGCCATACATATTTTCATGGTAGCTTTTTTGTGCAAAGGTATACTCCCCTTCTTCTATTACAATAAGATCTCCGGTTGAAGTTGTATCTCTTTCGAATGGGATGGTTACGGCAATTCTGGATGATTGGGCAAAGACCTTGGATGGATGAAGGGCTGGGAGAAGGACTGTATGGCACAAAATAAAGAAAAGTGTGAATATAGTAGTGATAGTAAAAGCGATAAGTGGTAGTGAAAGTAATAGTGAGGATAAAGGTAAAAGTGAGGCTGTATGTAAACGTAAAAAGGGAGGATCTTCGAATTTCCTTTTCCTGGCACTCCCAGCACCCTCAGCATTGGTATTTATGCTATTTAACTTGCTGTTCAAAGAGATGGGCAGATGCATGCGCTAAGTATATTATATTTGCTCTCACTGAACAAGGCTTGTCCTTTGAGAGAACAATTCTCGGAGAGGGCAGTCCCCATTTAAAAGATTGCCATGTGCTCTACTAACAGCAAGTGAGAGGGTTTTGTTTATAGTTGGTAGACTTTCTAGATCAAGGATTAGTTTGAGGACAGTCCTGGGTTTTGCCTAGCACCAAAGGATTGCTCTAATTTATAGAGACTCATAGAATTGAAGATGCTTTTACATCGGGAAGAAGTCAGGACAGTCCTGGGTTCTCCCAAGGATGGGGCTTTTTGTTTTCTATTCTAATTGGAACAACAGGAAGTTTCGTTTCCTTACATTTACGGTATTTCTCACAATCTCCGATAATTCCCAGCAACATAATTTCTAGTTTAACTGGATTTTTGCCTCTTTGTTTCTCCAACATTCCTTGCTATAAATTATTTGGGTCCGGGCCCAGTGCTGGTGCACAGAGCGGCATTGACATCCACTCGTTAGGAGTTCGATTCTCCTTGGGTCCACCAAGAAGTACGTGCTTGACAAAAAGAAGTATGCAAATTATAATACGTTTGTCAATGCCGCTTAGACCTGCATAAAGGTTACGAGTGGATCAAATAAGCCCTCATTATTATGAGGGCTTATTTGTACTTTTTATTGTCAGCCGCCGCTAGCACTAAATTTCTCACTTCGTATGGAATAACAAAATACTAGATACCCACGTATTTGACTGTATAAGTTGAGAAACATATTGGACGCACCCAGATTGGAGAATATCAAGGCGGTTCTTGATCTAAGGTTGGTCCTTGATCTGAGATCTGAGGACAGTCCTGAAATTCAAGGATGGAGCTTGATAAAGGATAAAGCTTGGCCGAGGTCTATCCTTTCTTCAATCTTTCTTCAGCCCTTCTTCAAATTGTACTCTTTATGCTCTTAGAGGCCATTCCTAAAACGTAGTAAAATTCCACGGAAATAACGGAGAAATCGTGGAAAACACTTGACTCTATTCCCACACTTCCCTATTATAAATGTAACCTTGTTATTCCTCTTATGAACAGGTTTTGACAAGGCTTTGAAAAGGTTTAAAAAATGCCCGAATCTGTCCAAGGAAAAACATTAGAATTAACTGTTACTAAAGCCGCAAAACTTATCGGTGTATCCGCCTCCACACTCAGACGCTACGAAGAACAGGGCAAAATAACTTCCAAAAGACTAGATAACGGCTATAGAAAATTCCTAAGAGAAGATGTTTTAAACCTTAAAAGAGAACTTGAAGAAGAAAGACAATCAAAAGAACCTGAAAAAGTAACTACTCCTAAAATAATAGCTCAGTCCCCCACTCTAAATCTAAATAAGAAAAATCTCAACAAAGAATTTCAACAAATAAAACAGCCCATTATTGTCAAAACCCCTCAAGATCCCAAGCACATCACAGAAAAAAACATATTCGGTCAAAACCTCGCACTAAAGCATGGACTAAACAAAAGAGTAAGTGGTTTACTCGCCGGAATATCCATAATTTCATCAATCGCTGTACTCGGACTAGTTTTCTTAATGGCTCCCCAAGCCACAAGAAACCAAATAACAGAAAGCGGAAAGCAGGTTTTGGCAGTAGTAACATCGAAAATCGCGCCAAATAGACACCAATATGATCCAAATATCGCCGAATCTAAAGAAAGCGAAAGTAGTACCAAACAATTCCTTGGCGTGGTACTAGGTAAAAGAGTGACAAAACCCGACTTTGAACTGGAAATCAACGTGCCAACCACGATAAAAAACGACTTATCAGTAGAAGGGGGCATAACTGCTAATACACTTTCTGTACTTGGCGGAGGACTAGAAACTAAAAACCAAAATATAGACACTGGAACAGGGACAGTAACAGCCGGAAACCTTACACTTACAACTCCCGGAGGACTTAATAATCTCTTAATAATTGATGACACTACAAAAAAGACACTGCAGGAAAGCCTAGAAGTAGCAGGTGATGTAGAGGGCACGCTTTCCGAAACTACAATAGCCAAACTTGGAGGAGCAGATGTTGGTGAGATAGGAGATAGCGGTACCCTACTTATATTAGATGGTGGAGAAATCATCGCAGGAGATATAACAGACCTTGACACTACAGAAATTGTGGAATTAGGCGTTATCACTACAGGAACATGGAGCGCAACCCCTATAACAACATCGTACGGAGGTACTAACCTAACATCATATGCAAAAGGAGATATGATCTACGCTTCCGCAGCCAACACGCTTGCTCAGGTAAACATTGGCACAGAAGGATACATTTTGACATCCACTGACGGTATTCCGCACTGGTCAGAAGTTAACAGCGCTCTAGGAGGCAATGTATTCCTAAACGCAGGTAACTCATTCGGAGCCACCGCAACACTGGGAACAAATGACGCTTACGGATTAGCTTTAGAGACCAATAACACAACGCATGTATTCATAAACTCCACCGGGAGTATCGGTATTGGCAACGAGTCCCCTGGAACAAAAGTCCACCTGGGAGACAAATCACAAGACCCATCCTATGTATCAGGTGAATCAGAAAGCATGTACATAGAAGGAAACCTAGAAGTAACCGGAACCATATATGGAGGTGCCATTATCGGGCCGACAAGCTATAAAGAAGGATCGGTGACATTTATCGGAGCAGATGAATACTTAGACCAAAACAACACCCAATTCTACTGGAATGACACTACAGAAAGACTAGGTATTGGTACCTCCTCCCCTGATTACAAGTTAGATGTAATAGGTACAGTTGGCATAGATGGAGATATGACATTCGTTGGCGACCAAACAATCGCCGGAACAGGAACACTGACAATTAACCCAACAGGAAACCTATACTTTCAATCAACCTCTTATTACGTGAATGAAGCTGGCGAACTGACAATAGCTAAAGCAGTAACCCCAGAAGTAGAATACTCAGGAAATATCACACTAGATGCTAACTCGTCAGTAGGAACAACGACAGTAACTGTGACAAACGAAGACGGAACTCAAGTAGCAAATCTAGAAGTAGAAGGAGATGTAGATATCACAGGAGGAAAACTAACACTAGCATCCGGCGAAACAATAGATGCGGAAACTGCCGACACATTAGCATTCCAATCCGATGGAAATGTAACAGTTACATCAGGTGGTGATTTAAATGTAGAAAGCCAGAACGTTAATATAACATTGGGAGATAACACAGGAACAAGAGAATTTGTAGTATATGATAGTTCGGGAGTTACAAAGGTAGCATATGTTGACAGTGTTGGACACACTACAATTGCTAACTCTTTAACAGTGCAGTCAGGTGGGGCAAGTATCTCAGGAAACATTACAGTAACAGGTACAGTGGATGGCAGGGACATCGCCACAGACGGTTCTAATCTAGATACTCTTTATACTACTATTGGGTTGGCGGATCTAACAGCGGCGGAGGTTAATCAACTGGAAAATATTGGAACCGAAACACTATCAGCAACTCAATGGGGATATCTTGGAGAGTTAGATCAATCATTAACCACAACCGGTACACCAACTTTCGCCACATTAAGCACAGGCCAAGGCGCATATGAACTCTATGCTATGAATCAGGATGTACAAACATCGGATACAGTAGACTTCTCCGGACTCATTCTTTCAGGAACAGGGCCAACCGTCACCTTAATACTGGATGAAGACACCATGGTCTCTAATCTGGCAACAGCTCTTGCTACACAGCAGTCAATTAAGGCATATGTAGATAATCAAGTTTCAGGAGTTGATCAACTATCAGAACTTGATGACACCAGCTTCGCCACACTCGCCGACGCAGACCTAATACTCTACGACACCGCTACATCCACTTGGTACAACAAACCGCTATCCAACGATGCGACCATCACAGATCAAGGAGCGCTCTCTCTAGCAGACAATACAGTCGACGACGCAGAACTTGTCAACTCACTCACCTACTCCGGCACGCTAAACCTCACAGGCACCTGGCAAATCGCCGCAACATCAGTCACCGCATCAGCTGCGGAGCTTAACATTTTGGACGGCGCCACACTCACAACGGCAGAACTCAACATATTAGACAACGCAACTCTCACTACTACAGAACTTAATTATCTGGATGGTACTACCGCCACATCGGGTGGGATTATTTTCGGCAACGGGACTTATTTAACTCAAGATAATGCAAACCTATACTGGAATAATACTGATGATAGATTAGGTATTGGTACCACAGCACCAGCATATACGCTGGATGTAGCTGGAAATATTAATCTAACAGGAAATATAACAGTAGATGGAACTGTAGATGGAAGAGACATCGCCACAGATGGCTCTAATCTGGATACTCTTTACACTACTATTGGATTATCAGATCTAACAGCGGCGGAGGTTAATCAACTGGAAAATATTGGAACCGAAACACTATCAGCAACTCAATGGGGATATCTTGGAGAGTTAGATCAATCATTAACCACAACCGGTACACCAACTTTCGCCACATTAAGCACAGGCCAAGGCGCATATGAACTCTATGCTATGAATCAGGATGTACAAACATCGGATACAGTAGACTTCTCCGGACTCATTCTTTCAGGAACAGGGCCAACCGTCACCTTAATACTGGATGAAGACACCATGGTCTCTAATCTGGCAACAGCTCTTGCTACACAGCAGTCAATTAAGGCATATGTAGATAATCAAGTTTCAGGAGTTGATCAACTATCAGAACTTGATGACACCAGCTTCGCCACACTCGCCGACGCAGACCTAATACTCTACGACACCGCTACATCCACTTGGTACAACAAACCGCTATCCAACGATGCGACCATCACAGATCAAGGAGCGCTCTCTCTAGCAGACAATACAGTCGACGACGCAGAACTTGTCAACTCACTCACCTACTCCGGCACGCTAAACCTCACAGGCACCTGGCAAATCGCCGCAACATCAGTCACCGCATCAGCTGCGGAGCTTAACATTTTGGACGGCGCCACACTCACAACGGCAGAACTCAACATATTAGACAACGCAACTCTCACTACTACAGAACTTAATTATCTGGATGGTACTACCGCCACATCGGGTGGGATTATTTTCGGCAACGGGACTTATTTAACTCAAGATAATGCAAACCTATACTGGAATAATACTGATGATAGATTAGGTATTGGTACTACAGCACCAGCCTATACTTTAGATATAAACGGCGACGCAAGAATCGCAAGTGGATCAGAACTTTACACATACAGCGGGGCTTCCTACTCAACAACATTAGGAAACAGGACTTACGCAGAGCAAAACTTTATAACAAGCGGTAATACTTTTACACAATCAATTGACGCCCTAGATCAACAACTTAAAGACTTAACATCCGGTTCAGCCGGACTTTGGCAAGACGCCGGAGCGATCACTTATTTAGACAGTACAACAGATAATATTGCCATTGGAGGTACTGCCGCTACAGCCAAACTTTACTTTACGCCCGCAGACTCAACACTAACATTAAACCCATACGGCGCGAGCGCAGGAAATACAGCGGAATTAAGGCTCTCGGAACTCGTCGCAAATGGAGCGCAATATACCGGTTTTAAAGCCCCTGACTCACTAGATAGCAATATCACATACACTCTGCCAAACGCAGCAGGTAGCGTAGATTATGTACTCACTTATCAAGCAAGCGGATCTCTGGAGTGGAAGGATGTTACGGGAGTGGGCGGAGCGGGGGATATTTCAGCAGTCGGCTCTATTATTTCGGGAGCGGCATTTAGCGATAATAACTCAGACGATGATTGGCTTGGTTTAGGCGCGTCTGCCGGAAGGATAGAGTTTGACGATCAAGCCGTAGACGAGGTTAACATTTTGAATGCGAATGTGGGAATCGGCACCAGCACACCATCCTACACACTAGATGTTGTCGGAAATATTAATCTAACAGGAAATATAACAGTGGATGGTACTGTTGATGGGAGAGACATAGCTACAGACGGCAGTAACCTAGACAATCTTTATACCACAATCGGTCTTTCAGCACTCACAGCGGCGGAAGTTGATCAACTGGAAAACATAGGCGCAACCACACTATCAGCAACTCAATGGGGATATCTTGGAGAGTTAGATCAATCATTAACCACAACCGGTACACCAA